>Ga0164243_10000073_pt1 | contig 260582 bp, 231 predicted proteins | sample OricompcompostOP_FD_108781 | JGI IMG/M metagenome (GOLD analysis project Ga0164243, IMG submission 108781) | Organic Plus compost microbial communities from Emeryville, California, USA - Original compost - Organic plus compost (OP) | ecosystem: Engineered > Solid waste > Mixed feedstock >... | reverse complement strand
TCCAAAAAAAGAATTGACTGGCAAAAAAACAATCAAAAAATCATTCCCTGTACCAGCCAAAAAATATGCGGCACAAGAAAATCCATCACACACTATCGAGTTCTCAAAGAACACACACCCACCGACACCACCCCACCAAAAATGGAGCGAACTTCAGTGAACATCATGTTTCGCAGCCCGTTTCGGGGCAACTTCTCCAGAGTAACACTGGAGCGGGGCGGCTGGCAATCTGCGGTGGTCGGGGCCTTGGGGCCCTGGCTCGCTGCCAGCCCTGATTAAGTTACTAGACGATGGCGACAATGCCAAATCGCCAGGTCAACGGCTGTTTCGTCGCCGCTGCGCTCAACCGATGCGGGCGCCGGCGAAGGTCTTCTTGCCGCGGCGCAGCACCAGCCACCGGCCGTGCAGCAGATCCGCCGGATCCACCGACCACTCCGGATCGGTGATCTTGACGTTGTTCACGTACGCACCGCCTTCGTCCACGGCCCGCCGTGCGGCCTTGTTGCCGGCCGTCAGACCCGAGTCGACGAGCAGTTCGACGATCGTGGGAGCGGCACCGGCCGGGTACTGCGCGACCCCGGTCTCGCCGAGCGCCGCCGACAGCGTGCCCTCGTCGAGACCGTCGAGCTCGGCGCGGCCGAAGAGCGCCTGGCTGGCGAGTTCGGCTGCAGCGGTGTGCTCGCCGCCGTGGATGAGGGTGGTCATCTCGGCTGCGAGCCGGCGCTGCGCGAGCCGCAGGTGCGGCTTCTCGGCGGTGGCCTGCTCGAGCTCGGCGATCTCCTCACGCCCCAGGAAGGTGAACCACTTGAGGTAACGCACCACGTCCGCGTCCGCCGTGTTCACGAAGTACTGGTACCAGGAGTACGGACTGGTCAGCTCGGGATCGAGCCAGAGACTGCCGCCGCCGGTGGATTTGCCGAACTTCGTGCCGTCGGAGGCGGTGACCAGCGGCACGGTGAGCGCGTGCACGGCGTCGCCGTCGATCTTGCGGATCAGGTCCACCCCGCCGACGATGTTGCCCCACTGATCCGAGCCGCCGATCTGCAGCGCGCAGCCGTAGCGGCGGTGCAGCTGGAGGTAGTCGTTGGACTGCAGCAGCAGGTAGCTGAACTCGGTGTAGCTGATGCCGTCGGATTCGAGGCGGCGCTTGACCGTCTCGCGGGCCAGCATGACGTTGACCGAGAAGTGCTTGCCGATGTCACGCAGGAAGTCGACCACCGACAGCGGCCCGGTCCAGTCCATGTTGTTGACCAGGACCGCGCCGGTGCCGGAGTCGGCGGCCGAGGCGCCGGCCTGGCCGGCCTCGCCTGGATCGAGGTCGACGAACCGGCTGAGCTGGCCGACGATGTTCTCGGCCCATCCGGCCACCGTGTCGGCGGCGTTCATGGTGCGCTCCCCCACGTCGCGGGGATCGCCGATCAGTCCGGTGGCGCCGCCGGCCAGCACCACCGGCCGATGTCCGGCCTGCTGGAAGCGCCGCAGCGTGAGCAGCGGCACCAGGTGGCCGGCGTGCAGGCTCGACGCCGTCGGGTCGAATCCGGCGTACAGCGAGATCGGCTCGGACAGCAGCTCGCGGAGCGCGTCGAGGTCGGTGGTCTGCGCGATCAGCCCGCGCCAGGACAGTTCGTCGAGGATGTCGGTGGTCTGCACGGGAGGAGTCACAGCCCCTTCTCGTCGCCGACCAGCAACCGATGCTCGTCCTCGCCCACGGCGCGCGCGTCGTCGATCAGCATGTTCGGGATGCCCAGTTCGTCGATCGCGTAGGCCACCCGCAGCCGCGGGTTGTACAGCTCGTCGCCCGCGTCGATGAGCTCCCCCAGATCCTGGGGGCAGACCAGCCGGTCACGCACGATGGGGTCGAGCGCCTTGGCCCGTGACGTCATCGAAGAACTCCTTAAGTTCCGCCTCGCCGGACGGCTGCACTGGGAAGAAGAATGCAGGCACCAGGCTACTCGGCCGCCGATGAACCGCTCCACTCGATGTTCGCCGCCGCACTCCGGGTGTACCGGCGGTACCGTCCCTGCTCATCGCGGTACCAGATGCCCGGCCCGGGTCGGGGGACCCCGCGGCGGGCGAAGCCGGCCGCCAGCGGACGGTAGGACTCGCTGACCGGGACCTCGTCGACCACCTGGATCAGGTGCGGACGCTCGTCGGCGGGCAGTTCGCCCAGACCCACCCGCAGCTGGGTGGGCGTGACCGACGCCGTGCCCTCGCGCAGGCTGATCACCGCGACGGCGAGCTGCCGCCCGAACTCGCCGGTGCCGTAGACGACCACCTGGTCCACCCCCGGCACCGCCGAGAGGGCTTCGCTGATCGGCTCCGGGTAGATCAGGCCGCGCGCGCTGTGGATCACCTGGGCCACCGAGCCCATGAACCACAGGTCGCCCTCGGCGTCGGCCCGGAACAGCAGGTCCGAGACCTCCCAGCGGTCGTGCGGCCGGAACACTCCGCGCAGGACCAGGTTGGTCGACGAGAAGCGCTGGCCGGCGTGCGCGAGCAGCATGCCCACCTCGCCGGGCGCGGTCTCGCGCACCAGCCCGGTGTGCTCGTCGATCTCGAGGCGCCCGGTGATCGGGTCGAAGGCGGCGATCGCGACGGGATTGGTGTCCGGCAGCGGGCGGCCCATCGACCCGGGCTTGGTGCCGGCGACGTTGGCCAGGATCGCCGAGCCGTCGGCGGTGGCGAAGAACTCGAGCACCTTGGCCTTGGGCAGCCGCTCCTCGATCTCGTTCCACAGGCCCACCGGCAGGCCCGAGCCCATGAACAGCCGGACCGTGGACACATGCGCCGGGTCGAAGCCGGGATCGTGCAGCACCTCGCGCAGCATGCTCCACGTGTAGGAGACGACGGTGACGCCGTAGCGGCGGACCTCGGTCTGGAACCGGCCGGCGTCGACGCCGATGGACAGCGCGATCCGGGACCGGCCGGCGACGGTCGCGCCCAGGCTGGTGAGCAGCCCGGAGGCGTGGTGCAGCGGGGGCAGGCAGTAGACGGTGTCGTGGTCGGACAGGCCGGCCGCAGCGGCCGCACCGAACGCCGACATGGCGAACCGGTGGTTGGTGATCGCCCACGCAGTGAGCCGGCCCTGGACACGGGTGAACAGGACGAAGGCCAGGTCGCCGGCCACGCCCGGATCGGGCCGGTACCAGACCGGCAGCCGCACCTGCTCCGGATCGATCTGCTCCATGTCGACCACGGTCTCGCCGTCGGCCGCGTCGATCACCCGGGTCTCACCGCTGCCGCCGCCGAGCACCAGCACCCGCTCGCTGACGGCGGCGGCCGTCGCCAGATGGTCGGGGTCGGAGACCACGGTGTCGGCGTGTGAGAGCGCCATCATCTCCGGCAGGTCGTCGGCGGTGGAGAGCATCACCGCCACCGCGCCGAGACGCGACAGTGCGGCGATCACCACCAGCGCACTCGGCCGCGGATGCATCATGACGCCGATGTGCTCACCGGGGCGGACACCGCATTCGATGAGGCCGGCCACCACGTTGTCGACGCGGGTGTTGACCTGTTCGTGGGTGAGCACGCGGCTGCCGAAGAGGAAGAGCTCGGCGTGCGGTGTGCGCTTGTTGTTCTCGGTCATCAGCCGGCCGAGCGAGATCCGGGTGGACTGGTGGATCTGGCCCAGCCGGAACAGGCGGGGCATGGCGCGCACCGACTCGGCGGCCACCGCGCGGGCGGTGCGCTGCACCGAACCCACGCCGTCGGCGAACTCGCGGGTGACCGCGGTGCCCGCGCCGGCCATCTGGCCCACGCCGTAGGTGAGCCGGCTGGTCCAGCTGATGCCGCTGCCGGCGCCGTCGTCGTCGATCATCGGTCTGATGTCCTCGGGCAGTTCGCCGAGGCCCTCGCGCCAGAGGATCCAGGCGGCGGTGTCCGGCCAGGTGACGGCGCCGGAGGTGGAGCCGACGACCAGACCGAAGTGGCCGGCCTGCAGGGTCCGCTCGTAGACCTCGGCATCGGGGGAGGCGCGTTTGATGCCGCGCACCGCCAGCGGCTGGCCGATGTCGTCGGTCTCACCGACGAAGGCCAGCACCGGGCAGGCGATGTCGGTGAGCGAGACCACCTCGTCATCGATGACGAAGCCGCCGGACATCATCCGGTTGTGCACCACGAACTGGCGGAGCAGTTCGGCGATCGCCGGACCGGACCAGGCCACCCAGCCCTCGCGTTCGAGGAAGCGGCGCTGGTCCTCACGCGGGAGCAGGGCGTCGCGGTCGTGGAGTTTGCGCAGGAAGTCGATGCGGCTGCGGGCGGTCTTGACCGGGTCGAACATCTGGAAACCGGTGCGGGCGAGCCAGCTGGGGATCCACAGCCGGTTGAAGATCCGGTCGGCCACCACCTCGACGCCCGGGAAGACCAGGGCCGGCGACATCCCGAACGGCAGCGCGGCGGTGACGTCCACCGGGCTGCCGAAGGTGATCACCGAGGCGATGCCCTTGCTGCGCCGGTAGGCCGCCACCTGATAGACGAACATCCCGCCCTGCGAGTAGCCGGCCAGGTGCACGTCCTTGCCCACGACCCGGGTGACGAAGTCGATGACCCGGTTCAGCGCCAGGATGTGGTCGGTGAGGGTGCGCTCCATGCCGCCCTCCTCGTGGTCCGGCGAACCGAAGTCCACCACCCACGGGATGATGCGGTGCCGGTGCAGGATGGAGACCGCGCCGTTGTCCTCGGTGACGTCGTAGACATTGGCCGAGACCATCATCGGGTGCACCAGGATGACGTTGGGGCAGCCCTCCCCCGGATCGTCGGGGAAGTACCGGCGCAGCCGGAACATCTTCTCGGTCTCGACGACCTTGTACGGCGCCGGCTCGGTGCCCGTCTCCAGGCCGCCCATCCGGAGCACTTCCAGACCGTTCTGCGCCGTCGCGACTATCCGGCCGACCGCCCCTGACACGTTGGGCAACCCCATGCTGAGCACCTTTCTCCCCTGACCCGCTCGCCGTTTCGACTGCGATGCAGGTCACACCTTAGCTGTTGGTCGAACGGCGCGTCAGTGGGCCCCGCGCGAGATGCCCAGATCACCGGCGAGCCGCGCGATGGTCGCGCCCGCGACATCGATCTGGCGCTGGACCTGAACCGAGGCGGTGCCGCCGAGCGCATTGCGCGATTCGATGGATCCGGTCACCGTCAGCACCTCGCGCACCTGCGGGGTCAGCGCCGGATTGATCGAGGCGAAGGTCTCGTCGTCGAGTTGGTCCAGGCCCACCCCGCGACTCTCCGCCTCGCGGACGCACGCCCCGGCCACCTCGTGCGCCACCCGGAACGGAACCCCCTGGCGCACCAGCCATTCGGCGATGTCGGTGGCGAGGGTGAAGCCCGCGGGCGCCAGCTCGGCCATCCGCTCGGGGTGGAAGGTGAGGGTGCTGACCAGTCCCACCACGGCCGGCAGCAGCAGTTCGAGCTGGGCCACCGAGTCGAAGACCGGTTCCTTGTCCTCCTGCAGGTCCCGGTTGTAGGCGAGCGGCTGCGCCTTGAGGGTGGCCATCAGGCCGGTGAGATTGCCGATCAGCCGGCCGGACTTGCCGCGCGCGAGTTCGGCGACGTCCGGGTTCTTCTTCTGCGGCATGATCGAGCTGCCGGTGGACCAGGCGTCGGCCAGGGTCACGTAGCCGAATTCCGGCGTCGACCAGAGGATCACGTCCTCCCCGAGCCGGGACAGGTCCACGCCGACCATGGCCAGCACGAAGGCCGCCTCGGCGGCGAAGTCGCGGGACGAGGTGGCATCGATCGAGTTGTCGGCGGCCTGGTCGAAGCCCAGGTCGGCGGCGATCGCGGCCGGATCGAGCCCCAGCGACGAACCTGCCAGCGCACCGGAGCCGTACGGCGAGACCGCGATCCGCCGGTCGGCGTCGACGATCCGGGCCACATCGCGCAGCAGCGGCTGTGCGTGGGCGAGCAGGGTGTGCCCGAGCAGCACGGGCTGGGCGGCCTGCAGGTGCGTCTTGCCCGGCATCACCACCCCGGGGTGCGCGGCGGCCTGATCGACCAGAGCCTGCGCCAGGTCGAGCAGTCCCCCGGCCACCCGGCGCAGCGCATCGCGCAGCCACATCCGGAAGAGGGTGGCGACCTGGTCGTTGCGCGACCGCCCGGCCCGCAGCCGGCCGCCGAGTTCGGCGCCGGCCCGTTCGATGAGTCCGCGTTCGAGGGCGCCGTGCACGTCCTCGTCGCTCTCGGCGGCCACGAAGGTGCCGTCGGCCACGTCCCGGGCGAGCACCTCGAGCGCGGCCTGCATGCCGGTCAGCTCCTCGTCGGTGAGCAGTCCGGCCCGGTGAAGCACCCGGGCGTGCGCCTGCGAGGCGGCGATGTCGTACGGGGCCAGCGCCCAGTCGAAGTGGGTGGACTTGCTCAGCGCCGCCATCGCCGCGGCCGGGCCGCCGGCGAACCGGCCGCCCCACAGCGCCCCGGTGTTGGTGGCGCCGCCCGATCCGGCGTTCTCGGCGGGCTGATCAGCACTCTCGGCCATACGTCTGTTCTCCTGAGGTGGTCGTGGTCGGCGGTCTGGGCTCAGACCAGTTTTTCGATGAGTTCGGCCAGTCCCGCCCCGGTGAGCGGCTCGCGGGCCAGCACGAAGATGGTGTCGTCACCGGCGATGGTGCCGACCACTTCCGGCAGGCTGGAGCGGTCCAGGGCGCTGGCCAGATAGCCGGCGGCGCCGGGCGGGGTGCGCAGCACCGCCACCTGCCCCGAGCTGTCCGTGGCCACCAGCAGCTCGCCCAGCATGCGGGAGAGCCGGTCGGTGCCGCCGTGTACGCCGCGCACCGGGCTGCCGTCCTCGGGGACCACGTACACCCCGGCGCCGCCGTCGGCGGCCCGCAGCTTGACCGCGCCGAGCTCGTCGAGGTCGCGCGAAAGGGTCGCCTGGGTGGCCTCGATGCCGTGGTCGGCCAGCAGCTGCTGGAGTTCGCTCTGGCTGCGCACCTTCCGGTCGGACAGGATCTCGACGATGCGCGCATGCCGTCCGGCCCGGGTCGCGGCCAGGCGGCCCTGCTCCGGGTTCGGCGACCTGCGCGCGGTGGTCATCGTCGCTCCAGCAGCCAGGTCAGCAGCGCCTTCTGGGCGTGCAGCCGGTTCTCGGCCTCGTCGAAGACGACGCTGGCCGGGCCGTCGATCACCGCGTCGGTGATCTCCTCGCCGCGGTGTGCCGGCAGGCAGTGCAGGACGATCGCGTCGTCAGCGGCGTGGGCCAGCAGTTCGTCGTTGATCTGGTACGGCCGGAACGGTCCCACCCGGTCGAGGCCGTCACCCTCCTGGCCCATCGACACCCAGGTGTCGGTGACCAGCACATCGGCGCCGGTCGCCGCCGCCACCGGGTCGTCGACGACGGTGATGCCGCCCCCGGTCTGCCCGGCCCGCGCAACGACGTCCTCGAGCACGGCCGGGTCGGGATCGAAGCCGTCCGGCCCGGAGAGCCGGACGTGCATACCCGCGGTGACCCCGCCGAGGGCGAGCGAGTGCGCCATGTTGTTGGCGGTGTCGCCCAGGTAGGTCATGGTCAGACCGGCGGTGCGGCCTTTGCGCTCGATGATCGTCTGCAGATCGGCGAGCACCTGGCAGGGGTGGAAGCTGTCGGAGAGGGCGTTGACCACCGGCACCGTCGAGAACTCGGCGAGCGCGTCGAGCCGGTCCTGCCCGAAGGTGCGCCAGACGATGGCGTCGACGAACCGGGACAGCACCCGCGCGGTGTCGGCGAACGACTCGTCGCGGCCCATCTGGGTGCTCTTGCCGTCGACGATCACCGCGTGCCCGCCGAGTTGGGCGATGCCCACCTCGAACGAGAACCGGGTGCGCGTGGAGTTCTTGTCGAAGATCACGCCCACGGCGCGCGGCCCCTCCAGCGACCGCCGGCTCAGCGGGGACTTCTTCAGCTCCGCGGCCAGAGCCAGAACCTGCGCCTGCTCGTCGGGACTGAGGTCGTCGTCGCGCAGAAAGTGCCGGACGCTGGTCTCGGTGGGGGTCATCAGGACTTCTCCGATTCGGTGCCGGCGGCGGTGGCCGCGTCGAGGATCTCCGGCAGGGCGGCGACGAACCGGCCGGCCTGCTCCTGAGTGAGGATCAGCGGCGGCGCGAGCCGCAGCACGTCCGGTGCGGGTGCGTTGATCAGGAAGCCGCGCTCGCGGGCGGCGGCCTCCGCGGCGCCGGAGATGGGCGTCTCGAGCACCACCCCGAGCAGCAGTCCGGCGCCGCGTACCCCCTGGATCTGCGGATGCCCCAGGTCCTCGATGCCGGTGGCCAGTGCTTTGCCGACGGACTCGACGTGGTCGAGCAGGGCGTGCTCGTCGATGTAGTCGAGCACGGCGACGGCCGCCGCCGTGCAGACGGGGTTGCCGCCGAAGGTGGTGCCGTGCTGGCCCGGCTCGAACAGGTCGGCGGCCGGGCCGGCCGCGATCACCGCGCCGATCGGCATTCCGCCGCCGAGCCCCTTGGCGAGGGTGATCACGTCGGGCACGATGCCGGCGCGCTGGTGGGCGAACATCAGGCCGGTGCGCCCGATGCCGGTCTGCACCTCGTCGAGGATGAGCAGCGCACCGTGCTCGTCGGTGATGCGCCGGGCCGCGGCCAGATAGTCCGCGCCCGGGACCACCACGCCCCGCTCCCCCTGGATGGGTTCGAGGATCACGGCGGCGGTCTGCTCGCTCACGGCCGCCTCGAGCGCCGCCACGTCGCCGTAGGGCACGAAGTCCACCCCGGCCGGCATCGGCTCGAATGGCGCGCGCTTGCCGGGCTGCCCGGTCATCGCCAGCGCTCCCATGGTGCGGCCGTGGAAGCCGCCGGCGGCCGCGATGATCTGCGGTCGTCCGGTGCGCCGGGCGATCTTGAAGGCGGCCTCGTTGGCCTCGGTCCCGGAGTTGCAGAAGAACACCTTGCCGGGATGGCCGAAGGCCGCGAGGAGCTTCTCCGCGGCCTGCACCACGGGCTCGGAGACGTACAGGTTGGAGACGTGGCCGAGGGTGCCCAGCTGGCCGGTGACGGCCTCGATGATCGCCGGGTTCGCGTGGCCGAGAGAGTTGACCGCGATCCCGCCGAGTAGATCCAGGTACTCCCGGCCGTCGGCGTCGAACACCACGGCGCCCTCGCCGCGGACCAGCGCGACCGGTGGTGTGCCGTAGTTGTTCATCAGCGCAGCGGACCACCGCTGCTGCATCGGTGCGGTCATCAGATTCCCGTTTCCGTGGGGCCTGCCGGTGCATCGGCGGGCAGATTGCGTTGGGCCACCACCGTGGTACCGGCGGTGGAGGCGGTGAGCAGCGACGCGAGCACCGCATGCGGGCGCCGGCCGTCGATCACGTGGGCCGCGGCCACCCCGGACTGCACTGCACGCAGGCAGGCCTCCATCTTGGGCACCATGCCCGAGTCGAGCGTCGGCAGCAGTGCGGTGAGTTCGTCCTCGCCGATCACCGAGGCCAGCGAGGAGCGGTCCGGCCAGTCGGTGTAGAGCCCTTCCACATCGGTGAGCATCACCAGGTGTTCGGCACCCAGCGCCCCGGCGACGGCACCGGCCGCGGTGTCGGCGTTGATGTTGTGCACCACCCCGTCGGCGTCCGGCGCGAGCGTGGAGATCACCGGGATGCGGCCGGCGGCGATCAGGTCGTCGACGGCGGAGGTGTTCACGGCGGTGATGTCGCCGACGAGCCCGATGTCGGTGGGCCGGCCGTCGACGACGACGGTGCGCCGTGCGGCGGTGAGCAGATGGGCGTCCTCGCCGGTCATACCCACCGCGTACGGGCCGTACGCATTGATCAGGCCGACCAGTTCCCGGCCCACCTGCCCGAACAGCACCATCCGGGCGACGTCCATCACCTCGGGGGTGGTGACCCGGAATCCGCCGCGGAACTCGCCTTCGAGTCCGAGCCGGGCCAGCATGGCCGAGATCTGCGGACCGCCGCCGTGCACCACCACCGGGTGGATGCCGCAGGCGCGCAGGAGCACCATGTCGGCGGCGAAGGCCTTCTTGAGGTCGTCGTCGACCATGGCGTTGCCGCCGTATTTGATCACCACGCGCCGGCCGCTGAGGGCCTGCAGCTGTGGCAGTGATTCGGCGAGGACGGCGGCCTTGTCCAGTGGACTGGCCGCGGCTGCCGGGGTGTTCGGTTCGGTCATCGTGGTTCGCGATCTAGGTGGAGTACGCCGAGTTCTCTTCGACGTAGGCGTGAGACAGGTCGGTGGTGCGGACGGTGGCCGTCGCCGGGCCCAGGCCCAGATCGGCGACCACCTCGATTCGGTCGCCGGACAGATCCACCTCGCGCGCGCCGGGCACGCCTGTGCCGTTCTCGCAGACGGCGGATCCGTTGAAGGACACCGCGATCCGGTCCGGGTCGATGGTCACGGGTGCGATGCCGATCGCGGCGAGCACCCTGCCCCAGTTGGGGTCGGAGCCGAACAGCGCCGTCTTGACCAGCGAGTCGCGGGCGATGGTGCGGGCGACGGCGACCGCGTCCTCCTCGGTGCGGGCGCCGGTGACGGTGATCGCCGCCCGCTTGGTCACGCCCTCGGCGTCGCTCTGCAACTGGGCGGCGAGATCGTCGCAGACCGCGAAGACGGCAGCGTCGAGGGCTTCCTGGCTGACCTCGATCTGGCTGGCCCCGGAAGACAGCAGCAGCACGGTGTCGTTGGTGGACGTGGAGCCGTCGATGTCGAGCCGGTCGAAGGTCAGTGCGGTGGCCCGCTTCAGCGCGGTGTTCAGCGCGTCCGCGCTGACCTTGGCGTCGGTGGTGAGCACGACGAGCATGGTGGCCAGCGAGGGGGCCATCATGCCGGCGCCCTTGGCCATGCCGCCGACGTTCCATCCGCCCGGATGGTGCAGTGCGACCTGCTTGGGCACGGTGTCGGTGGTCATGATGGCGTAGGCCGCATCGGTGCCGCCCTCGATACCGCCGCCCATCTCGTGGACGATCTCGGTGACCCCGGCCAGCACCTTGTCCATCGGCAGCCGGTCGCCGATCAGCCCGGTCGAGCACACGCCGACCTCGATCGCGCCGGTCTCCGTGCCCCAGTTCGAGAGCGTCTGCGCCACGGCCTCGGCGGTGGCGTGGGTGTCCTGGAAGCCGCCCGGTCCGGTGCAGGCGTTGGCGCCGCCGGAGTTGAGGATCACCGCACGCAGCCGGGCGTTCTTGATGATCTCCTGGGTCCACAGCACGGGTGCGGCCTTGACCTGATTCTTGGTGAACACTGCGGCTGCACCCAGGTCGGGGCCCTCGTTGAAGACCAGCGCCAGGTCGGATCTGCCGGACGGCTTGAGACCGGCGGTGATCCCGGCCGCCCTGAAGCCCAGCGGCGCGGTGACGCCCTGCCGGCGCACCATCCGGGAGCCCACGAGTTGCTCGATGTGATCGTCCGCAATGCTCACGGGGCCACTCCCACGCTGGTCAGTCCTTCGGTCTCGGCCCAGCCCAGGGCCAGGTTCATCGATTGCACGGCGCCGCCGCCGGTGCCCTTGGTGAGGTTGTCCACCGCGCCGACGGCCACCAGGGTGCCGGCCCGTTCGTCGACGGCCAGTCCGATCTGGACGGCGTTGGAGCCGATCACCGAGCCGGTCTCGGGATACTGTCCGGCCGGCAGCACGTGCACGAAGGGCTCGTCGCCGTAGGCCTGCTCGTAGACCGCCCGGATCTCCTGTTCGGAGGCGGCGGTGCGGGCGGTGCAGGTGGCCAGGATCCCGCGCGACATGGGTGCCAGGACGGGGGTGAAGGAGACCTCGACCGGCGCCTGCGCCGCCGCGGACAGGGCCTGGATGATCTCCGGGGTGTGCCGGTGGGTGCCGACGCCGTAGGCCCGCGCCGAGCCGATCACCTCGGAGGCGAGCAGGTTCACCTTGGGTGCACGGCCGGCCCCGGAGGATCCGGAGAGGGCGACGATGCCCACCCGCGGTTCCACCAGGCCGGCGGCGATCGCCGGCGCGGTGGTCAGGATCGAGACGGTGGGATAGCAGCCGGGGACCGCGATCCGGGTGGCGCCGGAGAGGATCTCCCGGTTGCCGCCGAGCTCGGGCAGCCCGTACGGCCAGGTCCCGGCGTGGGTGCCGCCGTAGTAGCGGGTCCATTCGCCGGCGTCCTGCAGCCGGAAGTCGGCGCCGCAGTCGATGATCAGGGTGGTCGGCGGCAGCGCCTCGGCGATGGCCGCGGACTGTCCGTGCGGAAGCCCCAGGAAGACCACATCGTGTCCGGCGAGCGTCTCGGGGGTGGTGTCGGCCAGGACCCGGTCGGCGAGCGGCACGAGGTTGCGGTGGATCTCTCCGAGCCTGGTGCCGGCGTTGCCGCCGGCGGTGAGGGATCCGATCTCCAACTCGCCCGTCGCCAGGCGCGGGTGGCCCAGCAGCAGGCGAAGGATCTCGCCTCCCGCGTAGCCACTGGCACCGGCGACCGCTATCCGAACTGTCATGAAATCATTATGCACTATTGTGCAAGTTCATTCATTGAGGTGCCGGGTGTCCGGTGCGGGCGGAGCGTCGGCGCTCAGCGCAGCCGCGCGCCGACGGCGGCCGCCGCATGCTCCACGGCGGCCAGTTTGGCAGCGGTGCCCTCGTCCTCGGTGAGGGTGCGATCGGCGGCCCGGAAGGTCAGCGCGAAGGTCAGCGACTTATTGCCGGCGCCCACCTGCTCGCCGGTGAAGACGTCGAAGAGCTCGATGGCCTCGAGCAGTTCCCCGGCGCCCTCGCGCAGGGCGTCGAGCACTCGCTGGGCCGGCATTTCGTCGGCCACCACCACGTTGACGTCCTGCAGGACCGCCGGGAACGGCGAGACCCGCGGGGACGGCAGCACCTCGCGCAGCGGCAGCGCGTCCAGGTTCAGCTCCACCGCGCACAGCCGCGCCGGCAGCCCGGTGCGATCGAGCACTGCCGGATGCAGTTCGCCGGCGTAGCCGACGACGGCGCCGTCCACCTCCAGACGCGCGCACCGTCCCGGATGCCAGGGCAGGTGCTGATCGGCGACCAGTGTCAGGTCCACGCCGGCGGCCGCGGCGATGGTCCGCGCGGCCTCGAAGGCGTCGGCGGCCTCGGCGGGCCGTCCCTTCCCCCACGGCCCGGCCGGCTCGCGCAGGCCGGTGAGCACCACACCCACGTGCACCGGCTGGTCGGGCAGCGAGGCGTCGAGGGCGGCCTGTTCCTCCGGGCTCGGCCGCCGGGTCACGTCCAGCGCGGGAACGGCGGGCCCCTGGGTGCCGCCGAGCACCACCTGGCCGATCGCGTACAGGGACAGGTCGCGGTTGCCGCGGGCGATGTTCCGGGCCGCCATCTCGAGCAGTCCCGGCAGCAGGGTGGTGTTCAGCTCGGGCCGGTCGGCTTCGAGCGGGTTGAGCACCTTCACCGTCTGCCGGCGGGGGTCGTCGTCGGGCAGCCCCCAGCTGTCGAAGACGTCGGCCGGCATGAACGGATACGGCAGCACCTCGATGAAGCCGTCGGTGGCCAGGGCGATGCCCACCGCGCGGCGGCGCCGCTGGCGCGGGCTCAGTCCGGTGCCGCCCGGCGCCGCGGGCAGCACGGCCGGAATGTCCTCGAGGCCTTCGAGGCGGAGGACCTCTTCGACGAGGTCGGCGGGCTGGCGCAGATCGGGACGCCAGGACGGCGGGGTCACCTGCAGCGGGTCGGTCCCGTCGACGGTGCAGCCGACCTCCCGGAGCCTGGCGGCGGTGGTGCCGGCCGGGTAGCTCACGCCGGCGATGGTGTCCGGCAGCGCCGGATCGATGGGGACGACCGGCACCGGTGCGGCCTGCGCGACGGCACTCGCCAGCGGGCCGGCGACACTGCCGCCGGCGATCGCGGTGATCAGCGCCGCGGCCCGGTGCGAGGCGATCGGCGCGATCTGCGGATCCACCTGCCGCTCATAGCGTTTGGCGGCCTCGGACGAGAGCTTGTGGCGTTTGCCGGTGCGGAAGACGCGGACCGCATCGAAATTGGCCGATTCGAGGAGCACCCGGGTGGTCGTGCCGGTCACCTCGGTGGCCGCGCCACCCATCACCCCGGCCAGCGCGATGGGACCGGAGTCGTCGGCGATCACGACGTCCTCGGGGTCGAGGGTGCGGGTGAGGCCGTCGAGGGTCTCGAGCGTCTCCCCCGGCTGCGCCGGCCGGACGGTGATCGCACCGGTGATCGTGTCGGCGTCGAAGGCGTGCAGCGGCTGGCCGAGTTCGATCATCACGTAGTTGGTGACGTCGACGATCGCCGAGATCGGGCGGATACCGGCCGCGAGGAGCCGTTTGACGATCCACCAGGGGGTCGGCGCGGTGGGGTCGAGCCCCTCGATCAGCCGGGCGGTGTAGCTGCGGGCCAGGCTCTGCGCGTCCAGGCTCACCGGCCACGGCTCCCCCGGTCCGGCGGCCGGCTCGCTCACCTGATCGGCCGGATCGACGAAGGGCACCGCGAAGGCGCTGGCCAGTTCGCGGCCCAGGCCGCGCATCGAGAAGGCGTAGCCGCGGTCCGGGGTCACGTTGACCTCGATGACGGCATCGGTCAGGCCCAGAACTTCACGCGCATCCGCGCCGGGCTCCGCGGTGCCCGGGGCGAGCACCAGGATCCCGGAGTGGTCGTTGCCCACTCCCAGTTCGGTGACCGAGCAGATCATGCCGTCCGAGGTCTTGCCGTAGGTCTTGCGGGCGGCGATCGCGAAGTCGCCGGGCAGCACCGCACCGGGCAGCGCGACGACCACCAGGTCGCCCTCGGTGAAGTTGCGGGCGCCGCAGACGATGTCGCGCGGGGCGTCCTCGCCCACCTCCACCTGGCAGAAGCGGATGGGCTTCTTGAACTCGGTGAGCTCCTCGATGGCGGCGACACGGCCGATCACCAGCGGTCCGGTGATCTCCGGGTAGACGTCGATCTCTTCGATCTCGAAACCGACGCGCACGAAGCCGGCGTCGATCTCCTCGGTCGACGCGGACCAGCCGGGGGTGCCGGCCTGCAGGACTTCGGTCAGCCAGGACTGAGTCAGACGCACGGGGAGCTTCCTTCGCTTGCGATGGTGTGCGGGAGCGGGCGGGGCGCGGCTAGAGCGCCGGCCCGAAGGGCTGGGTGAATCGGATGTCACCTTCGACCATGTCGCGCATGTCCGGCAGGTCGTTGCGGAACTGCAGGGTGCGTTCGAGACCCATGCCGAAGGCGAAGCCGGTGTAGACGTCGGGGTCGATCCCGCTGGCGCGCAGCACATTCGGGTTGACCATGCCGCAGCCGCCCCACTCGACCCAGCCGGCCCCGCCCTTCTTTCCGGGGAACCAGACGTCCACTTCGGCGGACGGTTCGGTGAACGGGAAGTAGCTGGCCCGCATGCGGGTGGTGGTCTCCGGACCGAAGAGCGCCTTGGCGAAGGTCTCCAGGGTTCCCCGCAGATTGGCCAGCGTCAGTCCCTTGTCCACGGCCAGCCCCTCGATCTGGTGGAAGACCGGGGTGTGGGTGGCGTCGAGTTCGTCGGTGCGGAAGGTCCGTCCCGGGCAGGCGACGTAGATCGGCACCTCGCGGTCGAGCATGGAGCGCACCTGCACCGGTGAGGTGTGAGTGCGCAGCACCTGCCGAGAGCCCTCGCCGGCGTCGACACCCGGCGCCGGGGCGATGTAGAAGGTGTCCTGCATGGAACGGGCCGGGTGGTCCGGCAGGAAGTTCAGCGCATCGAAATTATGGTGCTCGGTCTCCACCTCGGGGCCTTCGGCGATCTCCCAGCCCATGCCGACGAAGACATCGGCCACCTGGTCCGCGATCACCGTGATCGGGTGCCGGGCGCCGGCGCGGTGGCGCGCCGAGGGCAGCGTCACGTCGATCGTCTCGGCCACCAGCACCGCCGCATCGCGTTCGGCGGTGAGCACGGCCGTCCGCTCGTCGAGGGCGGACTGCACCGCGTTGCGCTTCTCATTGACGAGCTTGCCGGCCTCGGCCCGCTCCTGCTTGGGCAGCGAGCCCAGCGCGCGGCGGGCCAGCGCGATGGCCGAGCGGTCGCCGAAGTGCGCCGACTTGGCGTGCGCCAGCGCCTCCAGGTCGGCCGCCTCCGCGAAGGCCGCCGTCGCCGCGGTCACGGCGTCGTCGAGCTCCGTGGCGGAGGGGAACTGATTTCCGTTTGCGTCTGCAGACACCGACTCCGGGCTCCTCGTCTCTGGCTTCGAATGCGCCTCTTCAGGGTAGTCGCCCGCCGACGACCACCGATGATCGGCCTGACACGCGCGGTCATTCGGCGGACCTACTCGCGCCCCGGGCCGCGGTCGTCAGCGATACTGTGGCCCACGAACCTGAAGAGAACGTAAGTGACACGAACAACGAACAGGGAGTCCGCCGTGCGTCTGCAACCGGGAACCGACTTCGCCGGGTACCGCATCGAGTCCTTGCTCGGCGCCGGCGGGATGGGCGAGGTCTACGTCGTCCGCAATCCGCAGCTCGACCGCCAGGAGGCGATGAAGGTGCTCGCCGTGTCCGGGGCGGGCACCGAGAGCTTCCAGCAGCGTTTCGTGTCCGAGGCCCGCACGGCGGCCGCCCTCGAGCACCCGAACATCGTCACCATCCTGCAGTACGGCGTGGCCGACGACCTGCCCTGGTTCACGATGCCCTATGTCAGGGGTTCGGACCTCTACCAGGCCGGTCTCACCCCCGCCGAACTCGCCCAGGTCACCGGTCAGGTGGCCGATGCGCTGGACTACGCGCATTCGCGAGGGGTGGTCCACCGTGACGTCAAACCGGCGAACATCCTGGTCACCCGGGGGTCCGGGAACGCGCCGCGGGCCACTCTGCTCGACTTCGGCGTGGCCAAGCTGGTCGGCTCGGTGAATCTGACCGCCACCGACACCGTGGTCGGCACCATGACCTATACCGCCCCCGAGGTGGTGTCCGGCCAGCCGGCGACCGCCCTGGCCGACCAGTACGCGCTCGCCTCGACGGTCTTCGAACTGCTGGCCGGGCGTCCACCGTTCACCGGCGACACCCTCACCGCGGTGCTCTCGGCGCGGCTGGCCGGGCCGGCCCCGGCGCTGAGCACATTCCGGCCCGACCTGGCGGCCCTCGATCCGGCGTTCGCCCGGGCGCTGGCCATCGACCCGAATCACCGCTTCGCCGACTGCCGGACCTTCGCGTCCGCGCTGACCGGGATCGTCTCGGGCTCGCAGGCGCCGCTCGCCCCGCCGGCCGCTCCCCCGGCGGCTCCGGGCGGACCGACGACCGGGCCGGGCACCTGGCAGCCGGCACCGAGCGGACCCCAATACACTTCAGGACCCCAATACACCTCAGGAGCCCAGTACGGAGCCGGACCCCAGTACGCCGCAGGGGCCCAGTACGCCTCGGGTCCCGCGCAGACCGCGCCGTACACCGGTGGGCAGTATCCGGGTACCGGCGCGATGCCGGCCGGCAACGGCTACGGCCCGCCGCCCGGCGGCGCTCCGGGCATGTACGGCGCCTACGGCCCGCCACAGCAGCCGCCGAAGAAGAGCAAGAAGAAGTGGATCATCGGCGGCGCGGTGGCGGTGGCCGCGGCCGCCGTGGTCGGCGGCACCACCCCGCTCTGGCTCGGCGGCGACGACTCCGGGTCCACGCAGGCCGTTCCCGCCTACACCCAGCAGGCGCGCCTGACCAGCCACCTCTCATCGAGTTGCGCAGTGGTCTACGACGCCCTGTACTGCTGGGGCGACAACAGCGACGGACAGCTCGGCGACGGCGGTACCGACACCGCGAGGACGCCCGTCAAGGTCTCGCTCGACCAGGTCACCGCCGTGAGCATGGGCGGCTACTACATGTCCGGCGGCAGCGGAGGCGACGACGACGCCGACAACACGGTCTGCGCGGTGGCCGCCGGCCAGGGCCGCTGCTGGGGCACCGGCCTGTTCGGTGCGCTCGGTATCGGCTCCGATCACGGTGAGCACACCACCCCGACCACGGTGATGAACCTGACCGACGTCACCGGGGTCGCCACCGATCAGCTGAGCACCTGCGCGATCTCCGCCGGCGACCTGTACTGCTGGGGCTGGAACAACGAGGGCGAGGCCGGCAACGATGAGGAGCAGCGCGATCCCCCCACCAAGGTCAACGGCATCACCGGGGTCCAGCAGGTGGCCATGAAGTACCGCACCACCTGCGCGGTGACCGAGCAGGAGGAGCTGTACTGCTGGGGCAACAACTCCAGCGGGCAGCTCGGCAACGGCGGCACCACCTCCAGCAGTTCCCCGATCAAGGTGAATCTGGAGAAGGTGACCGCGGTGGCCGTCGGCGGCGGCCGCTACAACGAGTCCAGCCGATTCAACTCGGTCTGCGCGGTCTCCGACGGCGACCTGTACTGCTGGGGCTCGGACTTCGGCGCCGACAACGGCGACCCGACCGAGCAGACCTCCCCGAAGAAGGTCGAGGGGCTGCCGGAGGTGGTCTCGGTGAGCACCGATGTGAACACCACCTGCGCGGTCACCGCCGACGCCGAGCTCTACTGCTGGGGCAACAACAAGTACGGCCAGGCCGGCCGCGGAACGTCCGACGAGTTCCTCGCGCAGCCGGCCAAGGTCGACGGGCTGCCGGGCAAGGTCCGGGCGGCGGTGACCAGCTGGAGCAACAGCTGCGCTCTGGTCGACGACAACGACGTCTACTGCTGGGGCAGCAACAACGCCGGTCAGGTGGGAGATCCGGACACCACGGACGAGTCGGTGGTGCGCCCGGTGAAGGTGAAGATCCCCGAGCCGGCCTGATCCCCCGCCGGCGCACCGCATCCGGCGGCCGGCCTCACCCGGTGAGGGCGGCCGCCGAGGCGTAGAGGCAGATGGCACTGGCGGCAGCGAGATTCAGGCTTTCGGCCCGGCCGCGGAGGGGAATGGACACCCGATGGTCGGCGGCGGCGAGCACCGCATCGGACAGGCCGTGCGCCTCGTTGCCGAAGAGCCAGGCGTGCGGAGCGCTCAGCTGCGGACCGGCGGCATCGAGCCGCAGTTCGCCGTCGGCGGCGGTGGCGAGCATCGGGATGCCGCGTTCGCGGAGGGCGGCCAGCACGGCGTCGACGTCGGGGTCGCGCACCACCGGGAGATGGAAGATGCTGCCGGCGCTGGCCCGCACGCACTTGCCGTTGTGCGGGTCCACGCTGCGGCCGGCCAGGATCACCGCATCCGCGCCCATGGCGTCGGCGCAGCGAATGAGCGTTCCGGCGTTTCCCGGATCGTTCGCCTCGACCGCCACCACCAGGAAGCCCTGTGCCGGGCCGTCGCCGAGGGCGTCGCCCAGCCCCACGGTGAGCAGCTCGCAGACCGCGAAGATCCCCGGCGCGGTAGTGGTTTCGGAGAGTTTGGCCGCAGCGCGCCCGGTGAGGCGGTGGACGGCGATGCCGGACCGCCCGGCACGCTCGATCAGGCCGGCGTGACGCTCCTCGTCGTCGGCGCGGACCAGCAGCTGCTGGGCGCTGCCGGTGGTCAGCGCCGCGTCGACGGCGTTGAATCCCTCGGCGAGAAACCGGTTCTCGGCCCGGCGGACCGCGGCCCGGTGCAGTTTGGTCACCGAAACGACCCGCGAGGAACGTTCGGTGAGAACGTCCATCGCGGGCCGTGTCGGGTCGTCGGTCGCGGGAATCAGGCGACCGGGGCGTTGACGTCCGCCGGCAGCGCCTTGCGGGCCACCTCGACCAGGCCGGTGAACGCGGCCGGGTCGGTGACGGCCAGGTCGGCCAGCACCTTGCGGTCCACCTCGACACCGGCGGCCTTGAGGCCCTGGATGAAGCGGTTGTAGGTGATGTCGTTGGCGCGGGCAGCGGCGTTGATGCGCTGGATCCACAGCTTGCGGAACTCTCCCTTGCGGGCGCGACGGTCCCGGTAGGAGTAGGTCATCGAGTGGAGCTGCTGCTCCTTGGCCTTGCGGTAGAGGCGCGAACGCTGACCGCGGTAGCCCTTCGAAGCCTCGAGAGTCGTCCGGCGCTTCTTCTGGGCGTTGACAGCCCTTTTCACACGTGCCATGAGTCTTGGTCCTTAATACGTCAGGTCAGGAAGGGGGTTCAGCGGTTGAGCAGGCGCTTGATGCGCGGTGCGTCGTGCTCGCTGACCACGGTGGTGCCGTCCAGGCGGCGCTTCCGGTGAGACGACTTGTGCTCGAGGAGGTGGCGGCGGTTGGCCTTCTGGCGCACGATCTTTCCGCTGCCGGTCACCTTGAATCGCTTCGCGGTGCCCTTGTGCGTCTTGCTCTTCGGCATGGGTTTCCTTCATTCGGGCGAACTCCTATGCCCGTTCCATTCCTTCTGCGGAACGGGCTGGAGTCCACTGGTTGTGGCTGGTACTTGAGGTCGTCGGTCCCGGTGGTTCTTACGAATCCTGGGACTGCTTGGCCTGCGCGCGGGTCTTGGCGCCCTTGTGCGGGGCCAGCACCATGGTCATGTTGCGGCCGTCCTGCTTGGCCGAGGTCTCGACGAAGCCGTAGTCGGCGACATCGTTGCCCAGACGCTGCAGCAGGCGGAACCCCAGTTCGGGGCGGGACTGCTCGCGGCCGCGGAACATGATGGTGACCTTCACCTTGGAACCCGCCTCGAGGAACCGGATGACGTGACCCTTCTTGGTCTCGTAATCGTGGTCGTCGATCTTCGGGCGGAGCTTCTGCTCCTTGATGACGGTCATCTGCTGGTTACGGCGGGACTCGCGCTTCTTCTGCGCCGCCTCGTACTTGAACTTGCCGTAGTCCATGATCTTGCACACCGGCGGGCGGGCGTCGGGCGCCACCTCAACCAGGTCCAAGTCGGCTTCGTAAGCCAGGCGAAGCGCATCTTCAACACGCACGATGCCCACCTGCTCACCACCGGGTCCGACAAGGCGGACCTCGGGTACGCGGATGCGCTCGTTGATGCGGGTCTCAGTGCTGATGTGGCCTCCTCGATCAATGTGTACCTGCTGCCGACCGTGGGCTGAGCGGTAACGAGAGGAGTCCGAGCGGAGACATCGTGCCGACGACCCTCCGGATGCGCACGGCATCCACGGGTATCGTCGTCCGGCGACGATGTGACCAGAACCGAACAACAACCGGCTGTGAAGCACAGGCGCCGTGCGGTGGGACTCGGAGAATCCTCTTGCTACCCCGGCAACGCCAGGGCGGTCATGCTGTGCCAGTCTAGCAGTCGTGAGCTCAAACTCCTATTCGACCGATCAGCCGTCCGATGAAGGGCCGGCCGACTCAGACAACGTCCGCGAACTGGCCGTCATTCCCGCCGTCGAGGTGACCACCCGGGCGGCGCTGATGCTGATGAGCGCGGCCGCGGAGAAGGTGGGCCCGGAGGCCGGCGGCGACGAGCAGTTCCGCGATCTGGCCGAGGCCCGGCAGCTGATCACCGCGCTCGCCGGCCTGCTCGATGCGTCCGGACCCGATCTGGGCCTGCACCGCAAGCCGATCGCCGACGGCCTCAAGGCTCTGCAGCTGGCGTTCCGCGAGGCCAGCGCCTTCCCCGATGAGCCGGGCCGCGGGCCGGGCGAGAAGTACACCGGCCCGGTCAAGGGCTGAGCTCCGCGCCGGCCACCAGCACGACGGTCTGGCCGTCGTCGCCCTCGACGACGCGCACCCGGTAGCCCAGAGCGCTCGCGAGCCGGCCGGCGGCCGGTACCTGCCCCCGGTACAGCTCCAGGGCGAGCACCCCGTCCGGGGCCAGCCGTTCCCGCGCCGCGTGCAGGAGTTCGCCGGCCACCGCGAGCCCGTCGGGTCCGCCGGCCAGTGCGCGCAGCGGTTCGTGGTCGAGCGCCTCCGGCGGCAGCAGCGGCAGCTCCGGTTCCGGCACATACGGCGGCACCGCGGCGATCACCCCGAACCCGGAGACGTCTGCCGGCAGCCCCGACAGCAGTGTCCCGCAACCGATCTGCGCCTCCGGCGGCAGATTGCGCCGGGCGTAGCCGAGAGCGACCGGGTCGGCGTCGCAGGCGTGCAGGCTCACGCCGGGACGGTGGGTACGGACGGTGGCCGCGATCGGCGCCACCCCGCAGCAGGCTTCCGCGAACAGGGGCGGCCGGCCGTCGTCGAGCAGCCCGATCACGGCGTGCGCCAGCAGCAGCGAACGCCGCCGCGGGACGAAGGCCCCCGGCCCCACCGTCAGACGCAGCCCGCCGAACTCGACGAAGCCCACGATGTGCTCGAGCGGTTCCCCGGCCCGGCGCCGCCGCGCGGCCGCGGCCAGCGCGACCGCATCCGGTGCCCACTCCTGCAGGACGGCGGCCTCGTCTTCGGCGAAGACACAGCCCGCAGCGCGCAGTCCGGCCACCAGCTCCGGATCCCGCGCGGCCGGGGTCATTTCCCGAGTAGCTCCCGGAGGAAGCCGCCGGTGTGCGACTCCGCCACGGCGGCAACGTCTTCCGGGGTGCCCTCGGCCACCACGGTGCCGCCTCCGCTACCGCCTTCGGGGCCCATGTCGATGATCCAGTCGGCGGTCTTGATCACATCCAGGTTGTGTTCGATGACGATCACCGAGTTGCCCTTCTCCACCAGTCCGTTGATCACCATCAGCAGTTTGTGGATGTCCTCGAAGTGCAGGCCGGTGGTCGGCTCGTCGAGGATGTAGACGGTGCGGCCGGTGGACCGCTTCTGCAGTTCGGCGGCCAGCTTCACCCGCTGCGCCTCGCCGCCGGAGAGCGTCGGCGCCGGCTGCCCGAGCCGGACGTAGCCCAGCCCCACGTCGACCAGCGTCTTGAGGAAACGGTGGATCGAGGTGACCGGCTCGAAGAACTCGGCGGCCTCCTCGATCGGCATGTCGAGCACCTCGGCGATGGTCTTGCCCTTGTAGTGCACCTCCAGGGTCTCGCGGTTGTACCGCGCACCGTGGCAGACCTCGCACGGCACGTAGACGTCGGGCAGGAAGTTCATCTCGATCTTGATGGTGCCCTCGCCCATGCACGCCTCGCAGCGGCCGCCCTTGACGTTGAACGAGAACCGTCCCGGCTGGTAGCCGCGCACCTTGGCCTCGGTGGTGGCGGCGAACAGGGTCCGGATCTTGTCGAAGACGCCGGTGTAGGTGGCCGGATTCGAGCGCGGAGTGCGGCCGATCGGCGACTGGTCCACCTGCACCAGCTTGTCGAGGTTGTCCAGGCCCGTGATCCGGGTGTGGTGGCCGGGCACCTGCCGGGCCCCGTTGAGCTTGTTCGCCAGCACCGTCGCCAGAATGTCGTTGACCAGCGTGGACTTACCCGAACCGGAGACCCCGGTGACCGCGGTGAGCACACCGAGCGGGAACGTGACGTCGATGCCGCGCAGATTGTTCTCCCGGGCGCCGACCACGGTGAGCCGGCGTTTGCGGTCCACCGGGCGGCGGATCTCCGGCACCTCGAGCACCTTGCGGCCGGCCAGGTACGCACCGGTCAGCGAGCGCTTGTTCTTGAGCAGGCTCCGGTAGTCGCCGCTGTGCACCACCTCCCCGCCGTGCTCACCGGCCAGCGGGCCGATGTCGACGATCCAGTCGGCGGCGGCGATGGTGTCCTCGTCGTGTTCGACGACGATGAGCGTGTTCCCCAGGTCGCGCAGCCGTACCAGGGTCTCGATCAGCCGGCGGTTGTCGCGCTGGTGCAGCCCGATGGACGGCTCGTCGAGCACGTAGAGCACCCCGGCCAGACCCGCACCGATCTGGGTGGCCAGCCGGATGCGCTGGGCCTCGCCGCCGGAGAGACTGCCGGCGGCGCGGGAGAGCGAGAGGTACTCCAGCCCGACGTCGAGCAGGAAGGTGATGCGGGCCCGGACCTCCTTGAGGACCCGGCCGGCGATCGCGGCCTCACGCTCCCCCAGCGCCAGGCCGTCGAGATAGTCGGCGCATTCGGCCACCGAGAGCGCGGTGACCTCGGCGATCGACTTGTCGCCGTGCTCCGGATTGTGCAGGGTGACGGCCAGGATCTCCGGACGCAGCCGGGTCCCCGCGCAGGACGGGCACGGCACGTCGCGCATGTAGCCCTCGTAGCGCTCCTTCATCTGCTCCGACTCGGTCGCGTCGGCCCGCCGGGACAGGAAGGCCATCACCCCCTCGAACTCGGTGTAGTACGAGCGGGTGCGGCCGTAGCGGTTGCGGAACTTGACGTGCACCTGATGGTCGGAGCCGTTGAGCAGCGCCTGACGGGCATTGCGCGGCAGCTTCTTCCACGGGGTGTCCAGGTCGAAGCCCATCTGATCGCCGAGCCCGGACATCAGCCGCAGGAAGTAGTCGGCGTTGTGGCCGTGCGACCACGGGGCGATGGCGCCGTCGCGCAGGCTGGTGTCCGGGTCGGGCACCACCAGCGTCTCGTCGATCTCCTTGCGCACACCGAGCCCGTCGCAGTCGGGGCAGGCGCCGTAGGGCGAGTTGAAGGAGAAGCTGCGCGGCTCCAGATCGTCGATGGCGATCGGGTGGTTGTTGGGGCAGGCCATCCGCTCCGAGAAACGCCGGGTGCGCGCCGGATCGTCCTCGTCGACGTCGACGAAGTCGAGCACCACGATGCCGTCGGCCAGGCGCAGCGCCGTCTCCACCGAGTCGGTCAGCCGCTGGCGGGCCGAGTCCTTGACCACCAGCCGGTCCACCACCACCTCGATGTCGTGCTTCTCCTGCTTCTTGAGCTTGGGCGGATCGGCGAGCTGGTGCACGGTGCCGTCGACCCGGGCACGGGCGAATCCCTGGGTCTGCAGTTCGGCGAACAGGTCGACGAACTCGCCTTTGCGGGTGCGCACCACCGGCGCGAGCACCTGGAAGCGGATGCCCTCACCCATCGCGAGCACCTGATCGACGATCTGCTGCGGGGTCTGCCGGGCGATCTTCTCGCCGCACACCGGGCAGTGCGGGGTGCCGGCCCGTGCGTAGAGCAGACGCAGATAGTCGTACACCTCGGTGATGGTGCCGACGGTGGACCGCGGGTTGCGGTTGGTGGACTTCTGATCGATCGACACCGCCGGCGAGAGGCCTTCGATGAAATCGACGTCGGGTTTGTCCATCTGTCCGAGGAACTGCCGGGCGTAGGCCGACAGCGACTCGACGTAGCGGCGCTGGCCCTCGGCGAAGATCGTGTCGAAGGCGAGCGAGGACTTGCCCGAGCCGGACAGGCCGGTGAAGACGATCAGCGAATCGCGTGGCAGATCCACATCGATCCCGCGCAGATTGTGCTCGCGTGCACCACGCACGATCAGGCGATCAACCACGGACATACCTCACTGCCAACTCGACTTCCGGCCCGGGACGGACCCATTTCCCCAAGTGACCAGACTACGCGGAGCCTCTGACATCGCCCGTCTCCGGAGGTCGCCGGCCGACCCGGTCCAGGCAGGTGATGCGGTGTGCGAGCACCGCGCGAACTGCGCCAGACGGGTGACGGAGTCCGTGAAGGGCCGTAGCCTGGTTCACGGGTCCGGACCCATGCCCGGGAGGTTCCGGACCGGCGACCGTCCCGGTGCACGACATGAAGGCGAATGACCATGATTCTCCGCAAGATCACCCGCCCGCTGCTCGCTTCGGCCTTCGTGGCCTCCGGCGTGGAGGCCCTGCGCACGCCGGCCGCCCAGACCCGGACCGCGCAGCCGCTGGTCGACGGCGCCCGCAATGTCCTGCCCGAACCTGCGGCGGCCGTCGTCCCCACCGACGCCGCGCCGGTGGTCAAGATCAACGGCGCGGTGCAGATCGGCGCCGGCATCCTGCTGGCCACCGGCAAGGCCCCCCGGATCGCCTCCGGCGTGCTGGCCGGCACCCTGGCGCCGACCACCATGGTTCAGGCAGCGTTCTGGGCCGAGCCGGACCCGCAGCTGCGCGCCCTCAAGCGCGACGTCTTCATCAAGAACGTGGGACTGCTCGGCGGGGTGCTGCTGGCGGCCGCCGACACCGAGGGCAAGCCGTCGCTGGCCTGGCGCGGACGCCGCCGCGCCGAGGCCGCCAAGGCCGGTATCGCCGCCGCCCTGCCGTTCGGTGCGGCCGCCTCCAACTCCGCCCTGCAGCAGCTGGCCGACCGCGCCCAGCACGACGCGCAGGAGGCCGGTGAGCGCGCCTCGGTGGTCGCCGACGCCGCGCGTGAGCGCGCCGGTGAACTGGCCGAGACCGTCGCCGACCGGGCACCCGTGCTGGCCGAGCAGGCCCGCGACCGGGCGGCCGACTGGGCCGAGACCGTCGCCGACCGGGCACCGGTGATCGCCGAGCAGGCCCGTGACCGGGCCTCGGCCTGGGCCGGGACCGTCGCCCAGCGTGCGCCGGAGATCGCCGACACCGTCCGGACGGACGCCCGCGAAGCCGGCCGCCGCGCCCGGCGGGATGCGAAGAAGGCCCGCGCCCGCCTCGAGAAGCTCGAGCGCTGACCGCAAACCTGCACAGCGCCGCCGGCCGCCGATAAGCTCGCAGTATGAGCACCCAGGTGACGATCTCCGACGACTACACCGGCGACCTGAGCGGGCACGACGACGACACGGTCCTGGCCCAGCGCCGGATCCTCGACAACGCCGCCGTCGTCAAGCTCTCCGTGGGTCCGATGGACAACAACGCCTACCTGGTCACCGATGCGGCGACCGGCGCACAGCTGCTGATCGACGCCGCCAACGACGCGGACTCGATCCTGACGCTGCTCGACACGGTGGACGGACACCTCGTCGGCATCGTCACCACGCACGGCCACTTCGACCATTGGCAGGCGCTCGAAGCGGTGTCGTCGGCCACCGGTGTGCCCACAGCCGCCGGTGAGGCCGACGCCCCGGATCTGCCGATCGCCTCCGACCGGCTGCTGCGGGACGGCGACACCGTGACCGTCGGCGATCTGACCCTCGACGTGATCCACCTCGTCGGCCACACCAAGGGGTCGGTCGCCCTGGCGCTGACCGAACGCTCCGGCCGGGTGCACCTGTTCACCGGAGACTCCCTCTTCCCCGGCGGAGTCGGAAAGACCTGGCAGCCGGGCGATTTCGAGATTCTGCTCGGCCAGGTCACCGAGAAGCTCTTCGACCGCTACGGCGATGACACAGTGGTGTATCCGGGGCACGGCAAGGACACCACGCTCGGTGCCGAGCGGCCCGCGCTGGACTCCTGGCGCGAGCGGGGCTGGTGAGCCCGGCGCGGCGGCACGATCCCACGCCCCGGCACCGCTGAGCTCCGGTTCGCCGGGGCCTGCGGGCCCCGGCCGGCCGCCGCGGGGATCGGTAGGATGGATTGATCGTGACTGCTGACTCTCCCCTGAATCCAGCTGCCGGCACCCCGGCCGCGGCCCCCGCCGATCCGCGGCTGGCCGACGAGCAGACGCACCTCGACGCCGTCTACGGCCGGCTCGACCGGATGCGCGCCACCGCCAAACGCCGGCTCGGCGAGGTGTGGCTCGAGTCCGCCGAGACCCCGCAGGCGCTCTCCGAACGCGAGTCGTACGAACGCCTCTACACCGAGACGATCACCAAGATCGACGCGGCCGAACACAATCTGTACTTCGGCCGGCTCGACATGGCCGACGAGGTGCCCGCCCCCGACGACGAGGAGACCCCGGTCGGAGAACCCGGTGCGGTGTACCGGATCGGCCGTATGGGCGTCCTCGACGACGACCAGACCAGCACCCTGCTGCTCGACTGGCGCGCCCCGCTCTCGCGTCCGTTCTATCTGGCCACCCCGGCGGCGCCGGAGGGCGTCGCCCGACGCCGGCACCTGCGCACCCGCAGCCGCGTGGTCCGGGAGATCTCCGACGAGTACCTGCTGTCCGGAACCATCGACGGCGATCCGGCCGCGGCGAGCGTGGTGAACGAGGCCGCCCTGATCGACGCGCTCAACGCCGCCCGCACCGGCGAGATGACCGACATCGTCGAGACCATCCAGCGCGAGCAGGACGAGATCATCCGGTACCCCAAGCGCGGGGTGCTGGTGGTCCAGGGCGGTCCGGGCACCGGCAAGACCGCCGTCGCCCTGCACCGGGCCGCCTACCTGCTCTACACCCACCGGGACACCCTCTCGCGCAGCGGCGTCCTCATCCTGGGGCCCAATGAGGACTTTCTGCGCTACATCGGTCAGGTGCTGCCCTCGCTCGGCGAGACCGGTGTGCTGCTCTCCACCGTCGCCGACCTCTTCCCCGGGGTCCGGGCGCGCGGCACCGACACCCGCACAGCCGCCGCGCTCAAGGGCGGCGGAAGCATGGTCACCGTGCTGCGGGCCGCGGTCCGCGCCCGGCAGGGTCTGCCCGGCAAGGGCGTGATGCTCGACTTCGACGGCGAGGCGCTGCCGCTGGATCCGGAGATCGTCAAGCGCGCCCGGGCCGCGGCCCGCTCCACCCGGCGGCCGCACAATCTGGCCCAGCGCACCTTCCTGCGCGCCGCCCTCGACGAACTCGCGGCGGTCTCGGCACGCGGCCTGGGTCTGTCAACGCTCGACGGCACCCCCCTGCTCACCGGCGACGACGTCGCCGACATCCGGGCCGAGCTGGAGAACGACGACGATCTGGTCGCCGCCGTGCTCGAGTACTGGCCGACCCTCACCCCGCAGGATCTGCTGCGGGATCTGTACGCCGATGCCGGACTGCGCCGCCGGGCCACCCGCGGCTGGCCGGATGCCGACCGGGACGCCCTGGCCCGGACGGCCCGCCCGCTGCCCGACGACGCCGACCTGAGTCCGGCGGACGTTCCGCTGCTCGACGAGCTGGCCGAACTCATCGGCTACCGCACCGACGAGGCTCAGCGCGCCGAACGCGCACAGTGGCGCCGGCAGATCGCCGAAGCCCAGGACGCACTCGACATCCTGTCCGGCTCGGCCCCGCAGGACCTCGAGGACGAACTGGATCCCGAGATCCTGATGGCGTACGACCTGATCGACGCCACCACGCTGGCGCAGCGGCAGGAGACCGGGAGCCGGCTGACCACCGCCGAACGCGCCTACGAGGACCGGACGTGGGCCTTCGGGCATGTGATCGTCGACGAGGCGCAGGAGCTCTCGGCGATGGCCTGGCGCATGGTGATGCGCCGGATCCCCAACCGCTGGATGACCGTCATCGGCGATACCGCACAGACCGGCGACGTGGCCGGCAGCACCTCGTGGGAGTCGGTGTTCGCCCCGTATGTCGCCAACCGGTGGCGGCTGCGCGAGCTCACCGTCAACTACCGCACCCCGTCGGAGATCACCCGCTACGCGAATCGACTCCTGACCCGGATCGATGCGGCGCAGACACCGCCGGAGTCCTTGCGCAGCAACGGGATCGAGCCCTACGCAGTGGCCGTGGCCGCCGCCGACCTGCTGCCGGCCGCTCAGCGCGTGGCCGCCGGTGCCGGAACCGCCGGGACCACCGCGATCATCGTCGCCGACGCGCGGGCCGCCGCGAGCGCCCCGCCGCGCGACCCGGAGGCGCGGGTGCAGGTGCTGGGCATCACCGCCGCCAAGGGGCTCGAGTTCGACACGGTGATCGTGGTGGAGCCGGCGGAACTGGCGGACGGCTCGCCGCGCGGACTCTCGGACCTGTACGTGGCGCTGACGCGGGCCACACAGCGCCTGGTGGTGGTGCACGCCGGAGATCTGCCGGAGGAACTGGCCGATCTACCGCACTGATCCCGCCGGCGGCGTACCGGCGGCGGGATCAGCGGGGTTCAAGACTAGGTGGTGTGGACGATCAGCACGTCGCAGGCGGCCTTGCGCGCGACGTCGGCGGGCACCGAACCCAGCAGCCGGCCGGCGATCGAGTTCAGGCCCTTGTTGCCGACCACCAGCAGGTCCGCCTGCACGTCGGTGACCAGCTGCAGCAGTGCCTCCACCGGTGCGCCCTTGACGCTGCGCTGCTGGATGTTGCTGGCGCCGGCGCCCTGAGCGTGCTCCTTGGCCAGGCGCAGAATCTCCTCGGTGGGCGAGCTTCCCATCACCTGGTAGGCCTCGTCGCCGAGTACGTCGCCGGCTGCCGAGGCCGACTTGCCGTCGTTCGGGAAGTAGGCACAGGCGATCACCAGCGTCGCGTCACCCGCGATGGCTCCCGCGCGCTCGACGGCTCGCAACGACGAATCAGATCCGTCGGTCCCGACGACCACGGTCGTGTATGCGCTCATCAGTGGATGTCCTCCGCTTCGTTCATCACCGGTCAACCGGTCCGGGTCCGGCCCGAACAGGAACGTCGAACAAGAACATACCCTGTTCGGCCGGTACAGCAGCGCTACTTGATCCCCGCAGCGTCCATTCCGCGCAGTTCCTTCTTCAGATCCGCGATCTCGTCGCGCAGCCGGCCCGCCAGCTCGAACTGCAGATCCCGGGCCGCCTGCATCATCTGTTCGGTGAGATCGTTGACCAGGTCGGCCAGTTCGGCGCGCGGCATCGACGAGACATCGCGCTGCTCGATCACCCCGGCGCTCGGCGAGGTGCTCAGCTCGCCCTGGGCGCGCCGACCGCGGCTGGCGTTGCGGCCGGAACCGCCCACCTCGAGGGTGTCGTCGGCCTCGGCGTAGACCTGGTCGAGGATGTCGGCGATCTTCTTGCGCAGCGGCTGCGGATCGACGCCCTTCTCGGTGTTGTAGGCGATCTGTTTGGCGCGCCGGCGTTCGGTCTCCTCGATGGCGTTGGCCATCGAATCGGTGACCTTGTCGGCGTACATGTGCACCTCGCCGGAGACATTGCGCGCCGCACGGCCGATGGTCTGGATGAGGGAGGTGGTGCTGCGCAGGAAGCCTTCCTTGTCGGCGTCGAGGATCGCCACCAGCGACACCTCCGGCAGGTCCAGGCCCTCGCGCAGCAGGTTGATGCCCACCAGCACGTCGTATTCGCCGGTGCGCAGCTGGCGCAGCAACTCCACCCGGCGCAGGGTGTCGATGTCCGAATGCAGGTAGCGCACCCGGATACCGATCTCGAGGAGATAGTCGGTCAGGTCCTCGGCCATCTTCTTGGTGAGCGTGGTGACCAGCACCCGCTCGTCCTGGTCGGTGCGCTCCCGGATCTCGTGGATGAGGTCGTCGATCTGGCCCTTGGTGGGCTTCACCACGACCTTCGGGTCGAGCAGACCGGTGGGCCGGATGACCTGCTCGACGAACTCGCCGCCGGACTGGCCGAGCTCGTACGGTCCCGGGGTGGCCGACAGGTACACCGTCTGCCCGATCCGGCCGGCGAACTCGTCCCAGGTGAGCGGGCGGTTGTCGACGGCCGAGGGCAGCCGGAAGCCGAACTCGACCAGGTTCCGCTTGCGCGACATGTCGCCCTCGTACATGGCGCCGATCTGCGGCACCGTCACATGCGACTCGTCGATCACCAGCAGGAAGTCGTCCGGGAAGTAGTCGATCAGGGTGGCCGGGGCGCTGCCGGCTTCACGTCCGTCGATGTGCCGCGAATAGTTCTCGATACCCGAGCAGAAGCCCACCTGCCGCATCATCTCCAGGTCGTAGGTGGTGCGCATCCGCAGCCGCTGGGCCTCGAGGTGCTTGCCCTTCGCCTCGAAGTCGGCCAGCCGTTCCTCCAGTTCGGCCTCGATCCCCTCCATCGCCTTGGCCATGCGCTCGGGTCCGGCCACGTAGTGGGTGGCCGGGAAGATGCGCAGGCTCTCGACCTGGCGGACCACGTCGCCGGTGAGCGGGTGCAGATAGTAGAGCGCCTCGACCTCGTCGCCGAAGAACTCGATGCGCACCGCGAGCTCCTCGTACGACGGGATGATCTCGACGGTGTCGCCGCGTACCCGGAAGCTGCCGCGGGTGAACGCCATGTCGTTGCGGGAGTACTGAACGTCGACCAGCAGCCGCAGCAGCGCGTCGCGGTCGATGGTCTCGCCCACCGACAGCTCCACCGAGCGGTCCAGGTACGACTGGGGGGTGCCCAGACCGTAGATGCATGACACCGACGCGACCACCACCACGTCGCGCCGGGACAGCAGACTCGAGGTGGCCGAGTGGCGCAGCCGCTCGACGTCGTCGTTGATCGAGCTGTCCTTCTCGATGTAGGTGTCCGTCTGCGCGATGTACGCCTCGGGCTGGTAGTAGTCGTAATACGAGACGAAGTACTCGACGGCGTTGTTCGGGAGCATCTCGCGCAGCTCGTTGGCCAGCTGCGCCGCCAGAGTCTTGTTGGGCGCCATCACCAGGGTGGGGCGCTGGACCCGCTCGATCAGCCAGGCGGTGGTCGCCGACTTGCCGGTACCGGTGGCACCGAGCAGCACCACGTCCTTCTCGCCGTCGTTGAGCCGGCGCTCCAGATCGGCGATCGCGGTGGGCTGGTCACCGGCGGGCTCGTGCTCGCTGACCACCTCGAACCGGGCGTCCGACCGCTCGATTTCACCGATCGGGCGGTACTCGGAATGCGCGACCACCGGCTGTTCTGCTGCGAATGCCATATCACCAGGGTAGACATCGCCTCCGACACCGCCCACCGGCTCGCTGTCGATCACCCGACCGACAGTGCGGTGCACCCGGATCGGAACCGTATGCGAGACTTTCCCTCGTTCTTCTCATCGATCTCTCAGGAAGTCAGCGCGATTATGACAACTCCGCCCCACCAGCCGGGTCAGCCCGGCCAGCCGGGTCAGCCGGGTCAGCCGCTCGGCGGGCAGCCCGGTCAGCAGGTTCCCCCCGGCCAGCAGGTTCCCGCCGGCCAGCAGGTTCCCGCCGGCCAGCAGGTTCAGCAGCCGCCGGCCGGCGGCTTCGCGCCGATTCCCGGCGGCCAGAACTACCCGGCACCGGCGCCCGAGTCGGCTCCGGGCCGCTCGAAGCGTCCGCTGCTGATCCTGGCCGTCGTGATCGTGGTGGTGGCGATCATCGCCATCCTGTCTGCGACCGTGTTCAAGGACAAGGACAGCGGCACCTCGGTCGAGTCGAGCCCGGTCGGCTCCTGCGTCACGGTCGAGGGCACCACGGACGTCAAGACCAAGGCCGTCGACTGCGACACCACGCAGGTCTCCTACATCGTCGGCGCCACGCTCGACTCCGCCGATGCCTGTGAGACCGGCGGCTACGAGTACTCGGTCTCGGAGTACGGGAGCGGCGCCAGCGAGAAGGTCTCCTGCCTGATCGGGAACTATCAGCTGGGCAGCTGCTACGAGCAGTCTTCGGTCTCGGTCGGCATCGACCTGACCACGGTCGACTGCTCGGAGGAGTCGTCGACGATCACCACCCGGTTCAAGATCACCGAGCGCGTCGACTCGTCGTCGGTGCCGAACTGCTCGGACCCCGCCAAGCAGAAGGTGATCACCTACGACATCCAGAGCGACCCGGCACGGCAGCTGGGCGTGTGCGCCGAGATCCTCGGCGCGGACTACACCTGGGAGTAGTCGCCGATCGCAGACGTCCTCGGCCCGGCGCGCCTGCCCCGGGCCGAGGACGTCTGCGCTCCCCCGATCACCGCGCGGATGTCGGCGCAGGCGTCTACCGTGTGCCCATGTCCGATATGCCTGCCACCCCGAACATCACCGCGATCACCCTCACGCACAATCCGGCGTTCTCGGTGGCGGCCGACGGGACGGTGAGTGGTGTCTGAGGCCCCGGCCGTGGATCTGCACCCGCCCAAACGCGAGGTCTTCGACGTGGCCGCGCAGACCAACACCGACAACAAGGGGGTCGAGCGTCCGGTTGAGAACTACCGGGAGACGCCGGCGGGCCTGTACATGTCCCGGACCGCCGATCACCCCCGCTTCAGTCACCTCGAGTCCTGGCTGCTGCCGGCGCTCGGCCTGCGGGCGAGCCGGTTCCACTTCACCGCCGGCAACGATCCCGGATGGCGCACCTACCTCGATGTGGGCGCCTTCTCCGGTCCCGACGCGCAGGGCCGCTGGCACAGCGTGGACTGGTATCTCGACCTGATCGACGTCCCGGGCCGGCCACTCGAGCTGGTGGACGTCGACGAGCTCTTCGCCGCACAGACCGCCGGCCTGCTGGCGCTCCCGGACGCCGTGCGCGCCACCGAGATCGCCGTGGCGGCGCTCACCGGTACGGCGCGCGCCGCGGACGACGTCCAGACCTGGCTCGAGGAGTCCGTCGGGGCACCGCTGCCCTGGCTCGAGCGGAAGTGAGCGCCGCTCAGGCGTAGGCGGGGCGGAAGGTCAGGTCCGCGTGCTGCCGGCCGGCGGCATCCCGGAAGTTCTTCAGCGCCCGCTTCATGTGGAACTGATTGGTCACCACCACCGCACCGCTGGCGCCCATCCCCGCGAGCATGCCGACGGTGTTCTGCGCGTTCTCGACTGTGGAGGTGGACCGGTCCTCGTTCACCATCTGCCAGACCGGCACGCCGCGGCGCCGCAGCCCGACGTTCATGAACTGTGCCTCGGTGACCGGCAGCCACCAGGTGGCGCCGCCGCTGACCACCACCCGGTTGGCGGGATGCCGCCGGGCCAGGCCCGCCGCCCGGTCGAGCCTCTGCTGCAGAACGCCGGGCAACTGTCCATTCGGCTCGGGCCGCGCGCCGAGCACCACGATGTACCGCCGCGTGACGTCTCCCCATAGAAACGAGCTGACCGTCGACGAGGCCTGCCGCACGTCGGCTCTCATCTCGTGTGCGGGCGCCGTCGCCGTCGCCGCCAGCGCGGGTACGGCCACCAGGCCGACGCCGGCCACCGCGGCGAACCGGTGATGAGTGCGCCGCCGATGTCGTCTGAACGTATGAATCCGCATGGCCGAATCGTGGGTAACCCACGGCGGTCCGGTCAACCGGTGTTGCCGGATCTTGAGGTTCGCGTGATGGGACCGAGATCGGTGCGCGTCAGTCCGCGAGGGCCACGACCACCGTCGCCGGGCGGCCCGGATCGGCGCTGGCGTACCGGCCGCTTCCGTCGGGCGGGAAGCCGCCCGCGGTCAGCAGCGGACCCAGGTCCTCCGCGGCTGCCGCGTCCCGCACGGTGATCCGCAGCTCCGGCACGCCGGCCTCGCCGGCGGCCGCCACCGCGGTGGCCTTGTCGCCGGCGATCGCCCACAGCCGGTTGGTCAGCCGGCCCCGCAGTGCCTCCCGATCGGGTTCGGCGTCCGCCCAGTGCGGGTCGACCGCCGCGGGCCGGCCGGCCCGGATGTTGGCCTCGAGCGGCCGCAACCGTTCGTCCCAGATCCGGCCCGCCGCCACCGCCAGCTGCTCCGGGGTGCCCGAATTGTCCAGCCACACGTCGGCGACCGCCCGGCGCTGCGCGTCGTCGGCCTGAGCGGCGATCCGGGCACGCGCATCGTCGGCGTCGAGACCACGCAACGTCGTCAGCCGTTCCAGGCGCAGCGCCTCATCGGCGCCGACGATGACGACGAGATGGAAGAACGGCGCCATCTTGCTCTCCACCAGCAACGGAATGTCCTGTACGACAACCGCATCGGTGGGTGCCTCGTCGATCAGCTGCTGGGTCCGGGCGCCGATCAGCGGGTGGGTGATGGAGTTGAGCAGGGTGCGGCTCTGCTCGTCGGCGAAGGCCCGCGCCGCCAGAGCCGGCCGGTCGAGCGCGCCGTCCGCACCGAGGATCTCAGGACCGAAGGCATCGACCAGTTGCCGCAGGCCCTCGCTGCCCGGTTCCACCACCTCGCGGGCGATCTTGTCCGCATCCACCAGATAGCCCCCGCGCTCGGCGAAGGTCTTGGCCACCGTCGATTTTCCGGCACCGATACCACCGGTCAGTCCAACCCTGATCACTCCCTCAGTCTGCCAGCCCGGCGGAGGCGAGTACCGCCCGACCGCGCAGATGCCGACGCGAGCGACACCGCCGAACACTGATCAGTGACCTGTATCACAGTCGGTGCTACGGTCACTCCGAGACGACGCCACGTCCACGGGGTCACGGGGCGCCCCGGCAGGAGATCACAGCCATGAGGAGTTCAGCAGCCGGCGACCGGCCCCGCCGGAGACGACCGGCCGCACCCCGCACGGCCTCGATGCTGGTCGCCGTCGTCCTCACCGCGCTGGCCGTCGCCGCGCCGGCGGCCCCGGCGTCGGCCAAGCCGCTGCCTCACGAGCCGTTCACCATGGGTGCGATCCCCGAGGAGATCCCCGGGGCGATCGACGAGATCGTCCCCTCCGCGCCGTATCCGCAGCTGCGGACCATCCCGCAGCGGGCTGCCACGCCCGGAGCGAATCATCGGCTCCAGGAGTTCCGCGCGGCCGTCCTCCCCGATCCGACCGGCGACCCGTTCTTCGACCGCTGGGCACCCGACCTGCCGGATCGCCGGCCGGGCGAGCTGCTGGCACACCGGAGTGTGACCGCTGCGGCCGCACCGCTGGTCACCGCTCCGATCGCCGAGGCCACCCAGATCAAGTTCGCCACCCGCGACGCGCTCGACCAGCCCGCCTTCGGCACCGCTACCGTGCTGGTCCCCCGGAGCCCGTGGCCGGGCACAGGCGCCCGGCCGATCTTGGTGAACAATCTGCCGATCGATTCCCTCGGCGCCGCCTGCACGCCCGGCATGACCCTGGCGCACGGCGTGGGTATCGCCACCGGCGCCACCGACTTCGTGCCGCCCACCACCCAGCTGGCCCTGGCCCGCGGCTACACCGTGATCGTTCCCGACCACCAGGGACCGCGGATGGCGTACGCCGAACCGACCACCGCCGGGCACATCGTTCTCGATTCCCTCCGGGCCGCCGGTGCCCTTGACCGGGAGGCCTACGGCCGGAGCCCCATCGCGATGACCGGCTATTCGGGCGGCGCCATCGCGACCAACGGCGCCGCCGCACTGGCCGGCTCCTACGCACCGGAGTTGTCCGATCGGATGGTGGGCGCCGCCCTCGGCGGGGTGCCGGCCGACTTTCAGCTGCTGGTGGGGTCGATGAACGCCAACCTGGCGACCGGACTGTTCCACGCGGCCACCTTCGGGATCGCACGGGAGCGGCCGCGGATGCTCACCATGGCCAATCACGCCACTGAGTGGCTGGCCACGTCACCGCTGAAGAACGTCTGCGTGATCCCCGCCGCGCTGGCCGGCGGCACGTTCCTGCCGATGCAACTGCTGGCCAACCACCCGGACCCGTTCCACTCCCCGATCGCCGAGGAGGTCTACTCGGTGACCAGGATGTCAGACAAGAAATCCGAGGTGCCGCTGTACATCTATCAGGGCGGCCAGGAGTTCTGGATTCCGGCGATCGGTGCCCGCAACCTGTATCGCGCGCAATGCCGGCTGGGTGCGAACGCCGCCTACCGCGAGGTGCTCGGCGAACACGCGATCGCCGCGGTGACCGGCTACCCGGAGGCGCTCTCCTGGCTCGACGCCCGACTGCGCGGCTCCCCGGCCCGGTCGGAGTGCCCGCGGGGTTAGCTGTGCGCGGCCTGCCCGTGCTCACCCCCGAGCCACAGGCTCCGCCGGAACAGCGGAATGCCCACGAGGGCCGCGAGGATCAGGATGCCGGCCGCCATCGCGGTGAGCGAGGAGTAGCCGAGCGCCTTGGCGACATACGACGGGACCAGCGCCCCGATCACCGCGCCGCCGGCGATGATGCCGTTGAGCAGCCCCATCGCCGAACCCTCGGAACCCGGTGCCAGTCCGGCGATCATCATGGTCGCGGCCGCCACGACGAAGGTGTACGCGATCGCTGCGATCACCAGGCCGGCACCGCCGATGTAGGCCATACCGCCGGCGTGGACGTGCGAGACGCCGAACATCACCCCGAAGGAGACCGTCATCATCGCGATCCCCAGCAGCAGCACCTGCCCGGCTCCCCAACGGCCGGCCAGGGTGCCGGCCAGCGGATAGCACAGCGTGCCCACCGCGGCACCGGCCAGGAACAGCCAGGACGAGGTGGACGCCGAGACGTCGAAGGCGTCGCGCATCACCAGCGGCACCACATTGAAGAAGGTCTGCACGCCGGTCATCACCAGCAGCCACATCAGCAGGAACAAGCCGTACTTCCCGGCGAGACCGGCGAGCGGTCCGGCACCGGCCGGTCGCGGTTCCGCCGCGGCCGGACCGAGCGCGGGCAGTTTGATCCGCGCCAGCACGGTGCCGGCCAGCAACAGCGCGGCGGTGATCAGCCAGCCGGTCTTCAGTTCGGCGACGGCGACCGCGGCGATCACCAGGCCCACCACCTGCCCGGCGCCGTAGGCGAGCCGGAACCAGCTCAGCCGCTGATTCCATTCCTCCCGCGGGTGCGCCTCGACGACGAAGAGACCGGCCACCGAGCACGCCAGGGAGCCCGCCCCGCCGAAGATCAGCGCGAACAGCGCCCACAGCCAGGTGCCCTCGACGAAGGCGAAGGCGGCGACACCGGCGGCCATCACCGGGAAGCAGCCGACGAAGACGATCCGCTGCCATCCCCGCCGATCGGTGAGACTGCTCAGGACCGGGGCGAAGAGCCCGCCGACGTAGAAGGCGGCGACCACCAGCCCGACCGCGGTGGCGTCGCCGCCGGCCGCGTCGACGGTGACCGGCATGAAGATCGGCGCCACGCCGAGCACCAGGATGCCGACCACCCCATAGGCACTGAACCAGGGTTCGACCCATTTCAGCACGCCGGCGACGACGTTCCCGGTTCTCGAATCCCCACCGCCGGCGCGTCTGGGCGCCGCTTCCTTCCCGGTTGTCTCCACGGCTTAGCACTCTACCGAGTGCCGATCAGGCTCCAGTCAGTTCGAAGAGCTCGCCGGGGGTGCCGGCCTGCGCCAGCGTCTTTCCGTCGTCGAGGCCCACGGCGTAGAGCTTCTCGGTGGCCGGGTCGCTGACATAGGCGACGTCGTCGATCACCTCGAGCACCGGCATCGCCTCCTGCCAGTCGTCCGGCTCGGTCCATGCGTCGATCACCGGGTAGTGGGCGGTGCGGCGGCCGGCCGTGTCGAAGACGTGCAGAGCCCCGTCGGAGCCGAGCAGGACCGCCTCACCGCCGCGGCCGCGGCCGAGGGAACGGAAGCTGTACGTCGCGTCGATCGGATGCGGGGTGATGGTGCCCGCGACGGTGTCGATCAGTGCGAACCGGCGCGGCCGTTCCAGCTCGGCGTCCTTGTCGGTCTTGTAGTCGGTGAGCACCACCGGCGAGTCCTCGTCACCGGCCTGATTGCCCAGACGGGCGTACGGGTCGGGCGCGGTGATCTTGGTGATCTGCTCGCCCCGCACCAGCAGGGCACCGTCCTCGCAGCCGAAGGTCAGCGCCCCGCCGGCCGCGGCTGCTTCGCCGTGCAGGCCGGGGCAGGAGTCGTTCTCGGCCACGGTCTTCCCGTCGGCCCCGCGGATCTGCAGGCCGCTGCGGCTGTCCTCGTCGCCCACCGAGATCACCACACTGCCGTCCGCACGGGCCACCGCCACCCCGTGGTGGGCGGGCACGGTGAACTCGTCGATCACCGCGTCCGCGGTCCCCAGCTTGCCGGTGTCGAGGACGCGCACGGTGCCGGTGCCGTCGTCGAACAGGGTGGTGCGACCGTCGTGGACCACCACGTGCCCGGGCTTCTCGGCGGCGTAGTCGACACCGGTGAGCCGCGGCTGCACGGTGTAGTGGTGGGAGTGGTCGCCGTGCGCCTCGCTCCACGAACCCAGGTCGATGAGCTCGAATCCGTCTGCGGTGGAGGCGAAGACGTACCGGTCGTCACCGGCCGGGTTCAGCCGCACGAAGCCCTCGAGCGGCAGGTCGGCGACGCTGCTCAGGTCGGTGGCGTCATAGATCTGCACACCGCCGTCGTAGGCGGCGGCCAGTCGCGGCGAGGCGCTGCGCTGTTCGGTCGGTGTGACCGAGGAAGCCGGGGAACCGCTTGCCGCCGAGTCGGTTTCGGGGTCACCGGAGCAGGCGGTCAGGCTCACGGCGAGCACGGCGGACACTGTCAGAATCGTCGGGATTGTTCGCATGCCGACGAGTGAACACTCTAATGAAAATTATTGTCAAAAACGCATACGCGCATACGACGAGGCGCCGGACTGCGCCGGCGCCTCGTCGTGAAGCGGTATCGGGTGCGAAGGCTCAGACCGCGGCGGCCTGCGCCTCCTCACGCTCGCTGACCAGATTCAGCGCGATGTCGACGATCATGTCCTCCTGACCGCCGACCAGCCGGCGCTCGCCGCAGACGGTGAGGATGTCGCGTACGTCCAGGTCGTAGCGCTCGGCAGCGGCCTCGGCATGCCGCAGGAACGACGAGTACACGCCGGCATAGCCGAGCGTGAGGGTCTCCCGGTCCACCCGCACCGGCCGGTCCTGCAGCGGACGCACCAGATCGTCGGCGGCGTCCTCGAGGGCGTTGAGATCGCAGCGGTGCTCGAAGCCCGAGAGATTGGCCACCGCGACGAAGGCCTCGATCGGGCAGTTGCCCGCCCCCGCGCCGTGACCTGCGAGCGAGGCGTCGACGCGGTAGATGCCGTTCTCCACCGCGATGACCGAGTTGGCCACCGAGAGGGACAGGTTCTCGTGCGCGTGGATACCGATCTCGGTCTCCGGCTTGAGTGCGTCGCGGTACGCCCGGGCCCGGGCCTCGACGTCCTTCATGGTCAGCCGGCCGCCCGAGTCGGTGATGTACACACAGTGCGCGCCATAGGATTCCATCAGCGTGGCCTGCTTCGCCAGCACCTCCGGCGGCGCCATATGCGAGAGCATCAGGAAGCCGGAGACGTCCATGCCGATCTCCCGGGCCGCCTCGATGTGCTGTGCGGAGACGTCGGCCTCGGTGCAGTGCGTGGCCACCCGCACCGAGCGCACGCCCAGATCGTAGGCGTGCTTGAGGTCGTCGACCGTGCCCACACCTGGCAGCAGCAGCGTGGTCAGCCGGGCGTTCTCGATCGCCCCGGCCGCCGCCTCGATCCACTCCCAGTCGGTGTTGGAGCCGGGACCGTAGTTCACGGTGCCACCGGCCAGACCGTCACCGTGGGCCACCTCGATGGCATCCACACCGGCCGCATCCAGCGCACCGACGATGCGCGTCACGTCCTCCGGCGTGATGCGGTGCCGGACGGCGTGCATGCCGTCACGCAGCGTGACGTCCTGAACAAAGATCTTGTGGCTCATGCCTTCTCCTCCTCCGCAGCCGCGGCCGCGATGCGCTCGGCGTACTGCAGGCCCGCCGAGGTCATGATGTCCAGGTTGCCGGCGTATGCGGGCAGGTAGTGGGCGGCGCCCTCCACCTCGAGGAAGATCGACACCTGATGGGTGGGCCGGTCGTCTCCCTCCTCGGCGAGCAGCGTCTGCACCGGAGTGGTCTCCGGGATCTCGGTGATCTGCACGCGCTGCTTGAGCCGGTAGCCCGGCACGTAGGCGGCGACGTCGTCGACCATCTTCTCCACCGAGAGCCGGATCTGCTCCTGAGTGTCCTCATCGGGAGCGTCGACCAGCACGTACACCGTGTCCCGCATGATCAGCGGCGGCTCGGCCGGGTTCAGGATGATCACGGCCTTGCCGCGGCGCGCGCCGCCGACCTGCTCGATGGCCGCCGAGGTGGTCTCGGTGAACTCGTCGATATTGGCGCGGGTGCCCGGTCCCGCGGACTTCGAGGCGATGGACGCGACGATCTCGGCGTAGGCCACCGGGACCACTCGTGCCACGGCCGCGACCATCGGGATGGTCGCCTGCCCGCCGCAGGTCACCATGTTGGCGTTCGGGGCGTCGAGGTGCTCGTCGAGATTCACCGCCGGCACCACGTACGGGCCGATGGCCGCGGGGGTCAGGTCGATCAGCCGCTTGCCGAGCGGGGTCAGGATGCCGGCATTGTGCTCATGGGCCTTGGCGCTGGTGGCGTCGAAGACGATGTCGATCTCGTCGAAGCCGTCCATCTTCACCAGGCCCTCGACGCCTTCGGCCGTAGTGGGCACACCCATCCGGGCCGCCCGGGCGAGCCCGTCGGAGTCCGGATCGATGCCGACCATGGCACCCATCTCGAGGTGTTTGGCGGTACGGATCACCTTGATCATCAGGTCGGTGCCGATATTGCCCGAGCCGATGATCGCGACCTTCTTCTTGGTGCTCACTGAGCACTCCCTTCACTGAAGCGGGCGGTCACTGAGCCCAGCCCGGAGATTTCCACGGTCACCTCGTCGCCGGCGGCGAGCGGCCGCATGGGGCCGAGCGCTCCGGAGAGGATGACCTGTCCGGCGCGCAGCGGCTCGCCGAAGTCCCGCGCGGCCCGGGCCAGCCAGGCCACCGCGTTCAGCGGATCGCCGAGGCAGGCCGCACCGTCGCCGGTGGACACCTCCTCGCCGTTGATCAGCATCCGCATGCCGGTGTCGACCGGACTGAACTCGTCGAGGCTCTTGCGGGTGGTGCCCAGCACGTACACGCCCGACGAGGCGTTGTCGGCGACGGTGTCGGCGAAGGCGATGTCCCAGCCGTCGATCCGGCTGTCGCAGACCTCGATGGCGGGCACGCCGTAGTCCACGGCGGCCCGGACCTGCTCGACGTCGAGATCGCCGTCGGCCAGATCGGATTTGAGAACGAAGGCGATCTCGGCTTCGGCCTTGGGCTGCAGCAGCCGGTCGACGGGGACCACCTCGCCGTCGCCGTAGGCCATGTCGTCGAGCAGCACGCCGAAGTCGGGCTGGTCCACGCCCATCTGCTCCTGGACGGCCTGCGAGGTGAGACCGATCTTGCGGCCGACCACCGTGGCGCCGTCGGCACGGCGGCCCGCGATGAGCTGCTCCTGGACGCGGTAGGCCGCGGCCAGATCGGACGGGCCGATCAGTTCGCGCACCGGCGCGCAGGCCCGGCGGCTGGTCAGGGCGGTCAGCAGGCGCTGCGCGGCGGCGGCCTCGGCCTCCGGTCCGCCGACGGCGGTGGGATCAGTGGTCTGGGTCATACACTCCATGGTCGCCGCCGGCGCCGCCCACCAGAAGGCATCCGTCTCGCTGAGCGAGACGCACCGGTATCGTGGGTTCTGTGACCGCCCCGACTCCCCCGCCGTCTCCGCCGGACAGTGTGATCGGCAAGGTGATGCTGATCCTGCGCTCGTTCACCGTCGACGACGCCGAGCTCTCGCTGGCCGAGATCGTGCGCCGGACCGGTCTGCACAAGGCGACCGCGCACCGACTGGCCGGTGAGCTCGTGGAGCAGCGACTGCTCGACCGGAGCCCGAGCGGCTACCGCCTCTCCGGTGGACTGTTCGAGCTCGGCATGCTGGCCTCGGTCGAGCGCAGTCTGCTGGAGTTGGCGATGCCCTTCCTGCAGGATCTGTACACCCGCACCCAGGAGACCGTGCACCTGGGCGTCCTCGACGGCACCGAAGTGCTGTACGTGGCCAAACTCGGCGGTCACCGGCAGGCCAGCTCGCCGTCGCGCACCGGTGGCCGGATGCCGCTGTACTGCACCGGAATCGGTAAATCGCTGCTGGCCTTCGGCGAGCCCGGGCTGCGCAGGCAGGTGCTGTCCCGGCCGCTGCCCCGCCGCACCCCGCGCACCGTGGTGGCCCCGGGGCTGCTCGCCCGGCAGCTCGACACCGTCCGGGAGACCGGCGTTGCCTTCGAGATCGAGGAGTCCACCGTCGGCATCGCCTGCGTCTCCGCACCCGTGCTGTCCGTGGCCGACAACTCGGTGATCGCGGCGATCAGTGTGACCGGACCGGTCAGCCGCTTCCGCCCGGACGTGCACGCCGACGCGGTGCGGGCGGCCGCCGGCGGCATCGCATCAACCCTGCACCGCCGCAAAGCCCTGCGAGGTTGATCGCGCGACGGACGGCTTGCTGATCCAGAGGGTTAAGCGACTTCCGCCAGTCGATCGAAACTCGCGTCCATCCCCGCACCCATGCCGGAGGCGTAGGCCGCGTCCCGAGCCTCCTGCGACACATAGACGATCGTGCCAGTCATCACGGTCCGCTCACCATCGGCACTGAAGGTGATCTCATGACGGGCGGGCGGCAGGTCGACATCGCTCATCTGCTCAGTCGTGACCAGACGGTTGGGCTCGTCGGCTTCCAGGACCTCGCCGTGGATCTCAAGCGTTCCCTCGGGATACTGCCAGACCCATCTGTACGACCCGCCGTTCCGGACGTCCATGTCGCACACCTCGAACGTCGTGCCAGAATGCGGGCCCGTCATCCAGGTTCGGACGATGTCCGGCGTCGTGTAGGCGGCCCACACCCGCTGTGGCGAGGCGTCGAACGTACGGGTGTAGCGAATGCTCGTCTCATCGGGGAGACTGAACTCGGTTTTCATGTCTGCTCTCCTTCTCGTTTGGGTTCTTCGACGACTGCAGCGAGACGGTCGAGTGCAGCATCCATCTGTTCCTCGAACTGAGAGACATAGATCGCCGCCCTCACGAGCGAGTCGATCGCGAGGATGCCGTAAATGCGGGTGCCGTCCCGCTGACGGCTGATCAGCCCCGCCTCCTCGAGCACCTTCAGATGCTTGGACACGGTCGGCTGCCGCAGCGAAACTCCCGCCGCCAGATCTCCGGCGGTGAGGGGCCCCTTCTGCAGTCTCTTGAGCATCGCCCTACGTGTCCGGTCCGACAGCGCCATGAAGATCCGGTCGAGCTGATCCTCATCGGATTCCATAGCCTCGCTCCTTATATCGCCCATCCTCCCCACGTCAACCCCGCAGCCCGAGACGGATAGCCCTCAGGACGACGCGTCCACCCCTGCCGGCGAACCTCCGCGTCCTTCACGCGATCTCCAGATCTTCGCGCGGCGGACCGGTCTGCCGCGCGAACGTTGTGGAGTCGCGTTCAGCGGTGACAGATGCCGGTGGCCCCGGTGATCGGAGTCGATCACCGGGGCCACCGGGTGTGCTTACTGCGTGCGGAGCACTGATCAGGCGTTGCCGGTCAGCTTCTCCCGCAGTGCCGCGAGCTGCTCGTCGCTGGCCAGCGAGCCGCCGGCCGGAGCCGCGTTGCTCGAGGACGAGGACGACGAGGAGGACGACGCCGAAGACGAGGAGTACTCGCCCGAGCCGGCGTTGTCGGCCTCGGCGGCCGCCGCGGCGAACTTCTCCATCTGCGCGGTGTGCATCTTGTGACGGCGCTCGGCCTCGGCGTACCGGGCCTCCCACTCCTCACGCTGCTTGTCGAAGCCTTCGAGCCACTCGTTGGTCTCCGAGTCGAAGCCCTCCGGGAAGATGTAGTTGCCCTGCTCGTCGTAGCTGTCGGCCATGCCGTACTTGCTGGGGTCGAACTCTTCGGTGTAGTCCTCGTTGGCCTGCTTCAGCGACAGCGAGATCCGGCGACGGTCCAGGTCGATGTCGATGACCTTGACCATCGCGTCGTCGCCCACGGCCACGACCTGGTCCGGCACCTCGACATGGCGCTCGGCCAGCTCGGAGATGTGCACCAGACCCTCGATGCCCTCCTCGACGCGCACGAACGCACCGAACGGCACCAGCTTGGTGACCTTGCCCGGCACGATCTGGCCGATGGCATGGGTGCGGGCGAACTGACGCCACGGATCTTCCTGAGTCGCCTTGAGCGACAGCGAAACCCGCTCGCGGTCCATGTCGACGTCGAGCACCTCGACGGTGACCTCGTCGCCCACGGCCACGACCTCGGACGGGTGGTCGATGTGCTTCCAGGACAGCTCGGAGACGTGCACCAGGCCGTCGACGCCGCCGAGATCGACGAAGGCGCCGAAGTTGACGATCGAGCTGACGACGCCCTTGCGGACCTGGCCCTTGGCGAGCTTGTTGAGGAACTCGCTGCGCACCTCGGACTGGGTCTGCTCGAGCCAGGCGCGGCGCGACAGGACCACGTTGTTGCGGTTCTTGTCGAGCTCGATGATCTTGGCCTCGACCTCCTTGCCGATGTACGGCTGCAGGTCGCGCACACGACGCATCTCCACCAGCGACGCCGGGAGGAAGCCGCGCAGGCCGATGTCCAGGATCAGGCCGCCCTTGACGACCTCGATGACGGTGCCCTTGACGGCCTCGTCCTTCTCCTTGAGCTCCTCGATCGTGCCCCAGGCCCGCTCGTACTGAGCGCGCTTCTTCGACAGGATCAGCCGACCTTCCTTGTCCTCCTTGGTGAGGACCAGGGCTTCGACCTCGTCGCCGACGGCGACGACTTCACTGGGATCGACATCATGCTTGATGGACAGTTCGCGCGAGGGGATCACGCCTTCGGTCTTGTAACCGATGTCCAGCAGAACCTCGTCGCGATCGACCTTGACGATGGTGCCCTCGACGATGTCGCCATCGTTGAAGTACTTGATCGTGGAGTCGACGGCGGCAAGGAAGTCCTCGGCCGAGCCGATGTCGTTGACGGCTACCTGCGGCGAGGAAATGGTGGGGGACGACATATGTTGAGTTGCTCCGGACGGATATGTAGTAGGTATGAGGATGCGCGCGCAGAGCGCACGCAGCTGACAGGCTACTCCACCAGCTCTGTCCAGCACAAATGTTCGTGGGCCGTCGGCCTGCGTCCGACGCCGCCGGGCGCCGGTAAGGTCGGTGCCGTGACCGACGATTCGCCCATCCGACCGCCCCGGCTGCTCGGCGAGATCGACTCCGACACCAGCGAGCGCGCCAATCGCACCTGGTGGGACGGCGAAGCCGACGGCTATCAGGCCGAACACGGCGCCTTTCTGGGCAACCGGCTCCCGGGCGGCGACTTCGTCTGGGGTCCGGAGCGGCTGCGGGAGGACGACGCACGCCTCCTCGGCGACGTCGCCGGCCGCGATGTGCTGGAGATCGGCTGCGGTGCCGCGCCGTGTGCCCGCTGGCTGACCGCCCGCGGCGCGCATGCCGTCGGTCTGGACCTCTCGCACGCGATGCTGCGCCACGGCGTGGCCGCGATGGCCCGTGACGAGCGGCCCACGCCGCTGGTGCAGGCCGGCGCCGAGCGGCTGCCGTTCGCCGCCGAGAGCTTCGACATCGCCTGCTCGGCGTTCGGTGCGGTGCCGTTCACCGCCGACTCGGCCCGGGTGATGGCCGAGGTAGCTCGGGTGCTGCGGCCCGGCGGACGCTGGGTCTTCGCCACCAACCACCCGATGCGCTGGATGTTCCTCGACGACCCCGGCCCCGACGGGCTGGTGGTGCGGCTGTCGTACTTCGACCGCACCCCGTATTCGGAGGTCGCCGACGACGGCGAGGTCAGCTACGTCGAACACCACCGGACCATCGGCGACCGGGTCCGCGAGATCGTCGCGGCCGGGCTGATCCTCGACAACATCGTCGAACCGGAATGGCCCGACGACCTGCAGGAGGAGTGGGGGCAGTGGTCGCCGCTGCGCGGCTCCTATTTCCCCGGCACCGCGATCTTCTGCTGCCGCAAACCAGCCTGAGTTCAGCGATCGAGCCGGGCGTGCACGGCCTCGGCGAAGACGGCGGTGGACGCGCTGCCGCCGATGTCGGCGGTCGCGATGCCCGCGCCGAGCGTGGCGTGCACCGCGGCGGTGACCGCGGAGGCCGCCTCGTCGATCCGCCGATCGCCGGTGCGGGCGGCCTGCCACTGCAGCAGCAACACCACCGAGCCGATCATGGCGACCGGATCGGCCACTCCCCGCCCGGCGATGTCCGGCGCGGCCCCGTGCACCGCCTGGGCCATCGCCCTGCTCGCCGAGCAGTTGATCGACGCCGCGAGCCCCAGCGATCCCGACAGCTCGGCGGCCAGGTCGGAGAGGATGTCGCCGAACAGGTTCTCGGTGACGATCACGTCGAAGTCGGCCGGACGCCGGACCAGCAGCGCCGCCATCGCATCGACGTGCTGATCGTCGACGTCGACATCCGGGTAGTCGGCGGCCACCTCGAAGCACACATCGCGGAACAGGCCGGTGCTCAGCCGCAGCACATTGGCCTTGTGCACCACCGTCACCCGCGGCCGGCGGCCCGGACGCCGGCGCGAGCGCGCCGCCTCGAAGGCCTGCCGGGCGATGCGCTCGGTGGCGTCCCGGGTGATCATCCCCACCGACAGGGCGATGTCCGGGGTGGGCATGAACTCGCCGCTGCCGACCGCCATGTTGCGGTCGGCGTAGAGCCCTTCGCTGTTCTCCCGCACGATCAGCAGGTCGATGTCGGGCGCGGTGGCAGTGACTCCCGGAAGTGCTTGCGCCGGACGAAGATTGGCGTACATCCCACCGTGGTTCCGGAGCACTCCGCCGGGCGGGGTGCCGGCCCGCAGCGCGGGCGGGTACGAGGCGCTGTCGTGCGGACCGACCACCCACAGCTCGTAGCCGGTGAGCGCGTCGAGGGTCTCCGCCGGCAACGGTTCTCCGTAGGCGGCGATCGCCTGCGCACCGAACGGCAGTGTCGTCCACTCGCTGCGCACGCCGCGGCGCCCGAGCGCCTCCTGGGCCAGGCCCACCGCCACCGGCACCACCTCGGGGCCGATCCCGTCGCCGTCGAGAACCGCCAGGCGCATCATCGGCTCGGGTGAGTGATCGGCTGCCGTCCGCCCATCGGTCATGTCAGTGCGCCGCGTCGTCCCACGACCGGCCGAAGCCGACCGAGACGTCCAGGGGCACCGACAGTTCGATGGCACCGCCCATCTCCTCCCGGACCAGTGCCTCGACCTGCTCGCGTTCGCCGGTCGCCACCTCGACGACCAGTTCGTCGTGCACCTGCAGCAGCATCCGGCTGGCCAGCTTCTCATCGACGATCCGGCGTGCGACATTGATCATCGCCACCTTGATGATGTCGGCGGCGGTGCCCTGGATGGGGGCGTTGAGCGCCATCCGCTCCGCGGACTGGCGGCGCTGGAAATTGTCCGAGTTCAGATCCGGCAGATAGCGGCGACGGCCGAAGAGCGTCTCCGTGTACTCCTTGGTCCGGGCCTCGACGACCACCTCGTGCAGATAGTCGCGCACTCCGCCGAACCGCGCGAAGTACTGGTCCATCTGGTCGCGTGCCTCCTCGCGGCTGATGCCCAGCTGCGCGGCCAGGCCGTAGGCGCTCAGGCCGTAGGCCAGCCCGTACGACATCGCCTTGACCCGATGGCGCATCTGCGCATCCACCTGGTCGATCGGCACGCCGAAGGCCCGCGAACCGACGAAGTTGTGCAGGTCCTCACCGGTGTTGAAGGCCTCGATCAGCCCCTCGTCCCGGGACAGGTGCGCCATGATGCGCATCTCGATCTGCGAGTAGTCGGCCGTCATCAGGCACTCGTAGCCGGAGCCGACGACGAAGCCGCCGCGGATCTGCCGGCCGGCGTCGGTGCGCACCGGGATGTTCTGCAGGTTCGGTTCGGTCGAGGAGAGCCGGCCGGTGGCGGCCACGGTCTGGTTGAAGGTGGTGTGGATCCGCTGATCGTCGGCCACCGACTTGAGCAGGCCGTCGACGGTCACCTTGAGCCGGGTGGCGTCGCGGTGTTCGAGCAGGTATTTGAGGAAGGGATGCTCGGTCTTCTCGTAGAGCGAGGCCAGTGCGTCGGCGTCGGTGGTGTAGCCGGTCTTGGTCTTCTTGGTCTTCGGCATGTCGAGCTTGTCGAAGAGCACCGCCTGCAGCTGCTTGGGCGAACCGAGGTTCACCTGCTCGCCGATCACCTCGTAGGCCGATTCGGCGGCATCGCGGACCCGCTGGGCGAACTGTCCCTCGAGCTCCTGGAAGTGCTCGGCGTCGACGGCGATGCCCGTGGCCTCGAGTTCGGCGAGCACGAAGGCCAGCGGCAACTCCATCTCGGTGAGCAGCCGGGTCTCGTCGATCCGCTCGAGCTCGGTGTCGAGGGTGTCGGCGAGTTCGGCGACGGCCTGCGCGGACAGCATCAGCTGCTCGGCGGCTCGGGCCTGGTCGGCGTCGTCGTCGAGCAGCGAGAGCTGCCCGTCGTCGGTCGCACCGTCGTCGGCCTTGAGTTCGCGCCGCAGATAGCGCAGGGCCAGATCGTCGAGGTTGAAGGTGCGCTGGCCGGGACGCACCAGGTAGGCGGCCAGGGCGGTGTCGGAGGTGACGCCGGCCAGCCGCCAGCCGCGTCCGCGCAGCGCGTGGATGGCCCATTTGACCTCGTGGACGGCCTTGGCGGCGCCCTCGTCGGCCAGCCACTGGCCCAGCGCCGCCTCGTCGTCGGCGTCGAGTTCCACCGGATCGAGGTGGGCGGCCTGTCCGTCGGCGCCCGCGATCGCCAGGGCCGCGGTGTCGGCGCCGACCACCACGCGTGACCCGGCCACCGCCAGCCCGCTGCGGCCCGTCCGGGCATGCGCGTCGAGCCAGACCCGCACCTGCCCGGCCTGCAGCCGGGTGCCGTTGACCTCGAAGCCGGCCTCGGCCTCCGGCTCCACCGAGCTGAGGGTGTTGAACAGCCGATCGCGCAGCACCTTGAACTCGAGATCGTCGAACAGCCGGTGAATCGCGTCGCGGTCCCACGCGGCCAGTGCCAGTTCGTCCGGGCCCACCGGCAGCGCCATGTCGCGCACCATCTCGGTGAGTTCCCGGTTCAGTTGCACCGCAGCGAGATTCGCGCGCAGCGAGTCGCCCACCTTGCCGCGCACCTCGTCGGCGTGGTGCACCAGGGATTCGAGGGAGCCGTATTCGCGGATCCACTTCGAGGCGGTCTTCTCCCCCACTCCCGGAATGCCGGGCAGGTTGTCGCTGGGATCGCCGCGCAGCGCCGCGTAGTCCGGGTACTGCTCCGGGGTGAGTCCGTACTTCTTCTCCACCTCCTCCGGGGTGAAGCGGGTCAGCTCGGAGACACCGCGTTTGGGGTAGAGCACGGTGATCTGGTCGTCCACCAGCTGCAGCGAGTCGCGGTCGCCGGTGACCACCAGCACGCGATATCCGGCGGCGCGCGCCTGAGTGGCGAGCGTGGCGATGATGTCGTCGGCCTCGTAGCCCTCTTCGGCGAGCACCTCGATGCCCATGGCGCGCAGCACGTCCTTGGTCAGATCCACCTGCCCCTTGAACTCGTCGGGCGATGAGGACCGCTGCGCCTTGTACTCGGGGAACATCTCCGACCGGAAGGTCTGCCTGGAGACGTCGAAGGCGGCCGCGATATGCGTGGGCGCCTCGTCGCGCAGCAGGTTGATCAGCATCGACGTGAAGCCGTACACCGCATTGGTCGACTGCCCGGTGTTGGTCTTGAAGTTCTCCGCCGGCAGCGCGAAGAACGCCCGGTAGGCCAGCGAGTGGCCGTCGAGCAGCATCAGGACCGGTTGCTGGTCGGTGGTGCGGGCGGACGCGGCGGGGGCACTCTTCGCGGGACTCACGTCAGCGAGTCTAGTGACGCGAGCCGACAGCCGTCCGCCGCACCACCGCTGGGTCAGGAATCGGCGGGATCCGCGCCGAGGGTGTCGATGACGATCTCGGCGACCGCCTTCATGGTGGCCCGCTTGTCCATCGCATTGCGCTGGATCCAGCGGAACGCCTCCGGCTCGGTCAGGTTCTGCTTGTCCATCAGCAGCCCCTTGGCCCGCTCGATCAGCTTGCGCGCCTCGAACCGCTCGGAGATGGTCTCGACCTCGTTCTCCAGGGCCCGCAACTCCCGGAACCGGCTCAGCGCCACCTCGATCGCCGGCACCAGATCGGCCTGGTTGAAGGGTTTGACCAGGTAGGCCATCGCGCCGGCGTCCCGCGCCCGTTCGACGAACTCGCGCTGACTGAACGCGGTCAGCATGACCACCGGCGCCAGCCGTTTGCGGGCGATCTCGCTGGCGGCGTCGATGCCGTCGCGGACGGGCATCTTGATGTCCATGATCACCAGGTCCGGCGTGAGCGCCTCGGTCAGGTCGACGGCGACCTGACCGTTCGGTGCCTCGCCGACGATGTCGTAGCCCTCGTCGCGGAGCATCTCGATCAGATCCATCCGGATCAGCGAGTCGTCTTCGGCGACGACCACCCGGCTGGCCGCGAGTGCACCGCTCTCGCCGGTGTGGTTCTCCGGTCGGCTCATCTCGTCGCTTCCCTACCTCGTTCGGCGTCAATGCGGCGCACCTCCGGGGTGCGGTGCACGCCGCCGCAGTGCGTGCCCCGGGCCGGACTCGAACCGGCACCTCCGGAGAGACCGCATTTTGAGTGCGGCGCGTCTGCCAGTTTCGCCACCGGGGCCGGTGTCGTGAAGTGCGCTTTGCAGTGTACGTACCGAGCCCGCCGCAGCGGAAACCCGGGCGGCTCTCAGGCAGGATGGACAGCTTTCTTACTCATCCGTTAGGTTGTTGCGAGGATTATCACATCTATCAAGCTCGGGGGTTTGACTCACATGGGATCTGGTTCGTGGCGTTCACTGCGCCGACCGGTTGTTCTCCTCCTGTCCGCACTGGTCGTCATGGCCGGTGCGGGCGCACTGCCGGTGACGCAGGCGCCGTCGGACGCCGCGGTCTTCGGGGCGCTCGGCGCCAAATGGACCAAGACCCAGGACGGCCCGCAGAAGTATCCGGGCTACTCGGTGACCCCCGACGTGCCGCTGAAGATGAGTGACGGCACCGTCCTGCGCGGCAACCTGATCCGGCCGGCCGACAAGTCCGGCAAGCCGGTGAACACCGCGATGCCGACCATCATCAACATGACCCCCTACACCAAGATGGTCAGCGCGCTGGCCGCCGAGGTGATGAACTATCCGGTGCTGATGCCGCAGCTGATCGAGCTGCTCAACGCGATCAACCTGCGCGGCACCGTGCTCTCGGGCTACAACGACCTCGTCGGCTCGCTGCGCAGCGGGTTCGTCGAGTCGTTCGCCTACGATCCCAAGCTCATCCGCAGCGGCTACAACATGCTGGTGGTCGATGTCCGCGGCACCGGCTTCTCACAGGGCACCTGGCAGGTGTTCGGCGAGCGTGAGCGCAAGGACACCCTCGAGGTGATCGACTGGGCGGCCAGGCAGAAGTGGTCCAACGGCAAGATCGGCATGGCCGGTGCGTCGTACTCGGGCATCAACCAGCTGCAGGCGGCGGCCGACGATCCCGGCAAGCTCGGCGCGATCTTCCCGACGGTGCCCGGCGCGGACATCGTGCGCGACGTGGTGGCCCCGGGCGGCGGAGTGGGGGCCGGCTTCCTGTCCATCTGGCTGGCCCTGGTCAACACCACCAAGATGATCCCGAACGTGGCCTCGATGCTCAACGGCACCTTCGACTGGAAGTGGCTGGGCGACCGCGCGAAGGATCCGCTGACCTACTTCGACGTGATGCTGCAGGCGCTGACCGTGCAGCATCCCGGCCAGGTGACCGGTGAGACCCGGCAGCTGCTGATGGAGGGCACCGGCCGGCGCGCCTCACTGACCACCGACGTCGGCCGGATCACCACCCCGACCTTCGCCGTCGGCGGCTGGAACGATCTGTTCACCAACAGCGAGGCGCGGCTGCTGACCAATCTGACTCAGCTGCCCAACAGCAAGAAGAAGCTGATCATGGACGACGGCTACCACGTCACCACCGGTAACCGGATGGGCACCAAGGGCGCCCCGCCGCGGATCGACGTGCTCGCCCGGGCCTGGTACGACCACTGGCTCAAGGGCATCGACAACGGGATCGACCGGTATTCGCCGGCCACCCTGGCCTCCATGCCGATCGACAACTTCGTGCAGGGACCGACCTTCCCGCTGCCGGGCTACACCCACCAGCGCCAGTATCTGACCGGCAAGCCGTCGGGCTCGACCAACACCCCGGTCGCCGGCGACGGCAGCCTGTCGGCGCAGAAGCCGCGCACCCGCACGGTGCGGACGGTGCAGCCGGGCCTGTCGAATCTGTGCGGCAAGGACGGGGCGCAGGGCGCCGCCGGCGTGACCGCGATCTTCGACTTCTGCGGCCGGGACAACCGGGTGGCCGAAGTGGCCGCCCAGACGTTCACGACCGCACCGGTGAAGAAGCTGACCCGGATCTCCGGTTTCCCGGCGATTCACCTGAATCAGCGGCTGCACGCCACCGACGGCTACTGGCATGCCACCGTCAACGTGGTCTCCCCGGACGGCCGTTCCCAGGTGATCTCGATGGGTCAGCTGATGGTCTCGCTGCGGGAGGTCGACAAGAGCCGCAGCCAGTTCGCCGCCAACGGCGACGTGATCGACCCGTTCCTGTACCTCTCGCTCGACCACTACAAGCCGGTCAAGCCGGGCCGGGTCCTGGGCGTCGACATTCCGATGACGCCCACCCAGGCCGCACTGCGCCCGGGTGACCGGCTGCGGATCGACATCTACTCCCTCAACGCCCCCAAGGCGGTGCCGCTGGGACCGGAGCTGTGGTCCTCGCAGCTGCGGCCGCAGGATGTGGTGATCGATCCGAAGAATCCGAGCTACGTCAACGTGCCGGTCAACCGCCCCATCGGCTGACCGGCACGGCGGGACGAGCGGTCAGGGGTCGAGGACGAGTCCGGCCTCGAGTGCGGCGCGGCTGACCAGCCGGCCGGGCGCATCGCCGATCTCCAGCAGATAGCCGCCGGAGCTCAGCGGCACGTGGTCGACCGTGAACACGGCGAAGCAGGCCGTCGAGCTCCCCCGGGCCAGGGCCTCGGTGCCCAGCCGCGCCGAGGCCAGCAGTTCGCCGGTCTTGGAGTCGTAGATCCGTACCGGATCGCCGGCCCGGATCGGGGCGCCGGAGACCGCGACGCCGGTGGCACAGTCGACCTGAACCGCACCGGTGGCCGTGAAGTGCCGATTGTGGTCGATTCCCACGATCACCGCGGTGATCGCACAACCGGCCAGCGCCACCGCGCCGAGCACGCTGAGGGCGAACACCCAGGCCCGGCTGCGCCGCTGCCAGGTGCGGGTGGGCAGCGGCGGTCCGGACGGCTGGAAGTACTGCAGTTCACCTGGCTGGCTCATGGGGTCTCCGGTGGCCGGTCAGCTGCGCGGCGGGAAGTACTTGATGAGGGCCTCCTGCACCACGGAGGCGACGAGCACGCCGTCCCGGGTGAAGAAGCGGCCGGAGCCGACACCGCGTGAGCCGGCGGCGACCGGGGATTCGGTGGCGTAGAGCAGCCACTCGTCGAACCGGAACTCGCGGTGGAACCACATCGAGTGGTTGACCGTCGCCGCGAACAACCGGTCCATCCCCCAGGACAGGCCGTGGGTGGTGATGATCGAATCGAGGACCGTGGTGTCCGAGGAGTAGGCCATCGCCGCCACATGCATCAGCGGATCGTCGGGCAGGTCGCCGTCGGCCTTCATCCACACGCGATTGTGGTCGAGGGTCTCGCCGGCGGTCTTGAGCTTCCAGCTGGGGTCGTTGGTGTAGCGGATGTCCACCGGGTGCAGGGCGTTGACGAAGGTCGCGATCTGGTCCTCGTAGCCGGTGAAGTGATCGCCGATGGGCGGCAGCTCCTCCGGGAACGGCACCGCCGGGATCTCGACGGCGTGCTCGAGACCGGCCTTGTTGTCCTGGAAGGCCACGAGCACGGTGAACACCACCTCGTCGTCCTGGACGACGGTCACCTGCCGATTGGCGAACGGCTTGCCGTCGCGCAGCCGCGTCACGTGGTATTCGAGCGGCTGGTGCGGGTCGCCGCCGCGGATGAAGTGCGCGTGCAGCGCATGCACCGGCGGGTTGCCGCGGGTCAGAGTGCGGCCGGCGGCCATCACCGCCTGTCCCAGCAACTGTCCGCCGAAGGTGCGCGCCATCTTCTGTTCGGGGTGCTGCCCGAGGAACAGGTCGTCCTCCACCTGCTCCACGTCCAGCAGCTCGACGAGCTTCTCCAGATCACCCGCGCGATTCACCGTCTTGTCGGTCATCCCCCAACCCTATCCGGTCGCCCGCGCCCCACCTGTGCACCTGTCTGCGACACAGCCATTCGCGACATCGAGACCGATACGCGCGGGTGCGCAGGCGCGCGTATCGGTTCCGGTGTCGCGTACGCGTTCTTCGGGCTCGAGCCGAGTCAGTGATCCTGTTCGCCGACCCGGTGCACGTGGATCAGGTTGGTCGAGCCGGCGACGTGCGGCGGGGCTCCGGCGATGACCACGACGACGTCGCCGCGCTTGAGCGTCCCGTTGCCGACGAGCACCTCGTCGACCTGCTCGATCATGGCGTCGGTGTTCGGTGCCCGATCCACCAGGTACGGCCGGGCACCCCAGCTGAGGGTGAGCTGGTTGCGGGTGCTCTCCTCGCTGCTGAAGGTGATCAGCTCGAGCCGCGAGTGCAGCCGGGCCACCCGGCGCGCGGTGTCGCCGGTCTCGGTGAAGGCGACGATGGCGTCGACGTTGAGCCGCTCCCCGATGTCGCGAGCGGCATAGGAGAGCACCCCGCGCCGGGTGCGGGGCACGTGCTTGAGCGGCTGGATCTCCCGGCGGCTCTGTTCGGCGGCGGCGACGATGCGGCTCATGGTGCGCACTGTCTCGAAGGGATACGCGCCGACCGAGGTCTCACCGGAGAGCATGACGGCGTCGGCGCCGTCGAGCACAGCGTTGGCCACGTCGGAGGCCTCGGCGCGGGTCGGCCGCGGGTTCTCGATCATCGAGTCGAGCATCTGGGTGGCGACGATCACCGGCTTGGCGTTCTCCCGGGCCAGCGCGATGGCCCGCTTCTGGACCAGCGGCACCTGCTCGAGAGGCATCTCCACGCCGAGGTCGCCGCGGGCGACCATGATCGCGTCGAAGGCCAGGACCACCGATTCGAGGTTCTCGATGGCCTCGGGCTTCTCGAGTTTCGCGATGACCGGGGTGCGGCGGCCGACCCGGTCCATCACCTCGTGGACCAGCTCGATGTCGCCGGGACTGCGCACGAAGGAGAGTGCGACGAAGTCGACGCCGAGACCGAGCGCGAACTCGAGATCGGCGATGTCCTTCTCGCTCAGGGCGGGCACCGAGATGTTCATGCCGGGCATCGAGAGGCCCTTGTGGTTGCTGACGGTGCCGCCTTCGGTGACCATGCAGACCACGTCGGTGTCGTCGACCGATTCGACGATCAGGCCCACCTTGCCGTCGTCGACGAGCAGCCGGTCACCGGGGCGGGCGTCGTCGGCGAGCCGCCGGTAGGTGGTGGATACGCGGTCATGGGTGCCGAGCACGCTGTCGACGGTGATGCGGACCTGTTCGCCGGTCTTCCAGTCGACGGCGCCGTTGGGCCGGCCGTTGTCCTCGAACTTGCCGAGCCGGATCTTGGGGCCCTGGAGGTCGGCCAGGACGCCGACCGCCTCGCCGGTGGCGGCGGACGCGCGGCGCACCGCCTCGTAGACGGATTTGTGGTCGGCGTGGGTGCCGTGGCTGAAGTTCATCCGGGCCACGTTCATACCGCATTCGACGAGGTCGATGAGGGCTTCGTCGGTGTTGGTGGCGGGGCCGAGGGTGCAGACGATTTTGGTTCGACGGGTCACCCGTCCGAGGTTAGTCCCGAACTGGTGAGTAGGTGCGATGGCCGTATGTGGCCAGAGTCACTGCTCGCCGGTTTCGGTGTCGCCGGACTCTGTTTCGCCGGACTCGGTGCCGTCGGACTCTGTTTCGCCGGACTCGGTGCCGTCGGACTCTGCTTCGCCGGACTCGGTGCCGTCGGACTCTGTTTCGTCAGACTCGGTGTCGTCGGAGTCGTCCGGGCCGTCATCGCTCTCGTCGCTTGCGGTCGCCTCGTCGTCCTCGTCGGCGCCGGGCGCCTCGTCCGGGTCGGCGAGCTCCTCGCCGAGATCCTCATCGAGGTCCTCGTCCAGTTCGCCGGACGGGTCCAGGATCACCATGGAGGTCTCCGCGGAGGTCGACTCGCGGATCTCGATGGTCGAGCCCGCGCTGCGCGGATCCTGCTTCAGCGTCGCCCCGCCGTACCGGACTTCCAGGGCTCCGGCGTCGGCCTCGGGCCGGTCGTCCTCGACGGTCTCGCCGTCACCGGAGTCCTCCTCCGCGTCGGCGTCGGCGTCGGCCGCCGCTTCTGCATCGGTGTCCGCTTCATCGTCGGTGCCGTCGGTCTCGCCGGCTTCGGCGTCGTCGGCGGCTTCGACATCATCGGCGTCCGCGTAGGTCTCGATGCCGTCGGTCTCGGTGCCGTCGGTCTCGATGTCGTCGGTCTCGGTGCCGTCGGTCTCGGTGCCGTCGGTCTCGATGTCGTCGTCCTCGTCGAGTTCGGGCGGCAGGTAGCCCACTTCCCCGAGCTCGGCGAGCTCTTCGGCGCGATCCGGGCGGAACATCGACAGCCTGGTCTCCCGGCCGCGCGGCGCCAGCACCACGTAGAGCGCCGCCAGCAGAAAGACGATCGCCGAGGTGAGCACGTTGATCCGCAGCCCCAGCACATGCGTCGCCGGATCGGTGCGCATCAGCTCGATGGCGAACCGCCCGGCGCAGTAGCCGGCCACGTACAGCGCGAAGAGCCGGCCGTGACCGATCTTCCAGTACCGGTCGATCACCACCAGCAGCACGACGATCAGGACGTTCCAGATCAGCTCGTACAGGAACGTTGGATGCACCACCTGGTAGATCTCGCCGGTGGACACCCCGTCGACCAGCCGGTGATCGACGTGCCCGGACGAGTCCACCCGCTGATAGATCTCCAGACCCCAGGGCAGCGTCGTCGGCTCGCCGTAGAGCTCCTGATTGAAGTAGTTGCCCAGCCGGCCGATGGCCTGCGCGAGCAGGATCGCCGGGGCCAGCGCATCGGCGAACGGCGGCAGTTTGATGCCCTTCCAGCGGCAGCCGATCCAGGCGCCGACCGCACCGAAGGCGATGGCGCCCCAGATGCCCAGGCCGCCGTCCCAGATCTGAACGGCGCCGCTGATCCCCTTGCCGCCGTCACCGAAGTACTTCTGCCAATCGGTGGCCACGTGGTAGAGCCGGCCGCCGACCAGTCCGAAGGGCACCGCCCACAGGGCCACGTCGAGGACGTCGCCGGGCTGGCCGCCGCGGGCCCGCCAGCGGCGGTCGCCCCACCACACCGAGACGATGATGCCGACGATGATGCACAACGCGTACGCCCGCAGCGGGATCGGTCCCAGATGCCAGACACCCTGGGACGGGCTGGGAATGTACGCCAGAAGGGTCGTGTCCATCACGTCCGCAACCCTAACCGAAAGGTTCAGGTGTTTTCCGGGCGGCTCGGCTCAGCGCCGGGCGCGCCGCACCCCGTCGGCCAGTTCACCGACCAGCGCGGCCACCGCGTCCTGGCTCTCCCCCGCGGCGGTCACGATCGCCGAACCGACGATCACCCCGTCCGCGTATCCGGCGATCTCAGCGGCCTGGTCGCCGTCGCGCACACCCAGGCCCACACCGATCGGGATCTCCGAATACTCGCGGATCCGCGCGCACAGCTCCGGCGCCATCGACGACACCGACGAGCGGGCACCGGTCACGCCCATGGTGGAGGCGGCGTAGACGAAGCCGCGGCAGTGCTCCAGGGTCATCGCCAGCCGTTCGGGCGTCGACGACGGGGCCACCAGATAGATCGGGTCGAGCCGATGCTCGCGCGCGGCGGCCTCCCACTCGACGCCCTCCTCGGGGATCAGATTCGGGGTGATCACCCCGGTGCCGCCGGCCGCCGCCAGGTCACGGGCGAAGGCGTCGACGCCGTACTTGAGGACCAGATTCCAGTAGGTCATCACCACCGGCCGGGCCCCGGCCCCGGCGACGGCCTCCACCGCGGGAAAGACGTCCCGCACCCGGCAGCCTTTCTCCAGGGCCAGCTTGGCCGCATCGGCCACCGTGGGCCCGTCCATCACCGGATCCGAGTACGGGATGCCGATCTCGACGATGTCGCAGCCGGCGTCGACCATGGTCCGCAGCGTGGTCAGCGACTCGCCGACGGTCGGATAGCCCACCGGCAGGTAGCCGATCAGCGCCGCCCGGTCCTCGGCGCGGCAGGCCGCGAAGGTCTCGCCCAGGCGGGAGTCGGGAGCGGGTGTGCGGCTCATGCGCCGGTCTCCTCTGCATTCGCACGCTGCTGGTCTTTGAGCTGCTGGGCGTATTCGGTCTCTGACGGCGGCTTCCCGAGGAGCCCGAACCAGCTCGCCGCGGTGTCGACGTCCTTGTCGCCGCGTCCGGACAGGCTGACGACGATGATCGCGCCCTCGCCCAGTTCCCGGCCCAGGGTCAGCGCCCCGGCCACGGCGTGTGCCGATTCGATGGCCGGGATGATGCCCTCGGTGCGCGAGAGCAGGGCGAGCGCATCCATCGCCTCGGTGTCGGTGACCGGCCGGTAGTCGGCGCGGCCGATCTCGCGCAGGTGCGCGTGTTCGGGGCCGACGCCCGGATAGTCCAGACCCGCCGAGATGGAATGCGATTCGATGGTCTGCCCGTCCTCGTCCTGCAGCAGGTACGAGTAGGCGCCCTGGAAGGCGCCGGGGCTGCCGCCGGTGAAGGTGGCCGCATGCCGTCCGGTCTCCACGCCGTCGCCGGCCGCCTCGAAGCCCACCAGGGCCACGCCGGCGTCGTCGATGAACGGATGGAAGATGCCGATCGCATTGGATCCGCCGCCGATGCAGGCGGCGACGGCGTCGGGCAGCCGGCCGGTCTGCTCGAGGATCTGCGCCCGCGCCTCCATGCCGATGATGCGCTGGAAATCGCGCACCATCATCGGGAACGGGTGCGGCCCGGCGGCCGTACCGAAGCAGTAATAGGTGTTGTGCGCGTTGGTGACCCAGTCACGCAGGGCCTCGTTGATGGCGTCCTTGAGGGTGGCCGAGCCGGTTTCGACGGCCACCACGGTGGCACCGAGGAGCCGCATCCGGGCCACGTTCAGCGCCTGCCGTTCGGTGTCGACCCGGCCCATGTAGATCAGGCAGTCCAGGCCGAGCAGCGCGCAGGCGGTGGCGGTGGCCACGCCGTGCTGCCCGGCACCGGTCTCGGCGATCACCCGCGTCTTGCCCATCCGCTGTGCGAGCAGCGCCTGACCGAGCACATTGTTGATCTTGTGCGAGCCGGTGTGGTTGAGGTCTTCGCGCTTGAGGAACAGCCGGGCGCCGCCGGCCGCATCCCGCAGCCGGGCCGCCTCGTAGAGCGGCGACGGCCGGCCGGTGTAGTCCCGGGCGAGCCGGTCGAGTTCGGCGAAGAAGCTCTCGTCGGCGCGCAGCTTCTCGTAGGTGGAGGTGGCCTCCTCGATCACCGCCATCAGCGCCTCGGGCACATGCCGGCCGCCGAACACGCCCCAGTGGCCGAGCTCGTCGGGCCCGAGCGGCGACCGCTGGGACATGCCGTCGCTGGCGAGAGGGAAACGGTCGGACTGCGGTTGGTTCACTACTCTCAGCTTTCCTCGGTCACCGGGCGCAGGACTGCGCGGACGGTCAGCGGCGCGGTTTGGGGCAGGACGGGTGCGCCCCGGCGGTCACCAGATCCGATACCGCCTGACGCGGATCGCCACTGGTCACCAGGCCCTCACCGACGAGCACGGCGTCGGCGCCGGCGCCGGCGTAGGCCAGCAGGTCGGCGGTGCCGCGCACCCCCGACTCGGCCACCTTGATCACCTCGGACGGCAGTCCGGGGGCGATCCGGGAGAAGGTGTCCCGGTCCACGTCGAGGGTTTTGAGGTTACGCGAGTTCACGCCCACCACGGTGGCGCCGGCCTCGAGGGCGCGATCGGCCTCCTCCTCGGTGTGCACCTCGACGAGCGCGGTCATCCCCAACGATTCGGTGCGGTCGAGCAGCGAGGCGAGCACCGGCTGCTCGAGGGCGGCCACGATCAGCAGGATCACGTCCGCACCGTGCGCCCGGGCCTCGTGGATCTGGTAGGGGCCGACGATGAAGTCCTTGCGCAGGATCGGGATGTCCACCGCGGCGCGCACGGCGTCCAGGTCGGCGAGACTGCCCCGGAAACGGCGTTCCTCGGTGAGCACACTGATCACCCGGGCACCGCCGGCCTCGTACGCCGTGGCCAGATCGGCCGGATCGGGGATGTTCGCCAGTTCGCCCTTGGACGGGCTGGCACGCTTGACTTCCGCGATCACGCCGATGCCCTGCTGCCGCAGTGCGGCGGTGGCGTCCCGCGGCGGTGCGGCCTGCTCGGCGGCGCGACGGACGGCTGCCATGTCCAGCACGGCCTCGCGCGCCGCGACGTCAGCCTTGACACCCGCGATGATCGAGTCGAGTACTGTCTCGCCGCTCACAGTCGAAGTCCTTCCTCCAGCCTGGATCCAGCCTAGATAGTCGGCTCGCTGCAGCGGCCTCCGGGGCCGGGTTAGTGCGGCCGGGAGACCGGCGACGACGGTGGCGCGGCTCAGTCGCCGGTGGGGTCGACGCCGTTGTCCAGCGCATCCCACAGCTCGCGCTCGGTGCCGGTCACCGCGGTCCGGTCGTCGTCGCGCTGGGCCGCGCGCTGCTCCCGCTCGGCGAAGACCTTGCGTTCGAGTTCTTCGCGCCGGGCGGCCGGCGAGGTGTACTTGCTCGACATTCCGGCGGCCCGGTTCGCGGCCCGCAGGATGGCGATCGCGGCGAGCACGGCGCAGGCGGCGGCCGCCAGCACCAGCACACCGGGCCAGGTCTTGGCGTCGACGCCGAAGACCTCATAGCGGCCGGGCATGTCGGCCACCCGGGCGGCGTAGAGGTTCTCGTCGCCGCCCCGGATCAGCGAGATCGCCGGCACGGCGACCGCCACTCCGGCGAGTGCGACGAGCACGGCGACCACGCGCAGGGCCCAGCCGCGCACCGCGAAGACCACGGCGATCGCGGCGAGCAGTGCGATGGCGACGGCCGTCAGCCACGGGCTCCAGTCGGAGCCGAGCACGTCGAAGACCGCCAGATCGTGTTGGTCGCTGCTCAAGCCGTCGAAGGCGTGCACCTGCGCCCACACCATCCGGGAGGCGGCCCACAGGCCGATCGCGGCCAGCAGCAGAAAGACCGTCGCCACCGCCTGCCAGCGACGGGCCCGCTTCCGCGATTCGGGATCCGGGCCGGCGGGGGTCGGCGGGCTGTGCTGCGGCTGCTGTTGCGACTGCGGTTGCGACATCGTCATCTCTCGGAACTGGTCATCTCTCGGAACGGGTGCCCGTTCACTGCGTCCGGTCTCCCACCGGCGTCATGGTGGCCGCGGCGGCGACGGCCTTGAGTACCGCCATCGCCTTGTTGCGGGCCTCGTTGTATTCGTACTCCGGGTCGCTGTCGGCGACCACCCCGGCGCCGGCCTGCACGTACGCGGTGCCCCCGGCCATCAGTGCGGTGCGGATGGCGATGGCGGTGTCGGCGTCGCCGGCGAAGTCCAGGTAGCCGACGATGCCGCCGTAGAGTCCGCGGCGGGTGAACTCCTGTTCCTCGATGAGCTCCATGGCGCGCACCTTGGGCGCCCCGCTGAGCGTGCCCGCCGGGAAACACGCCGTCACCGCGTCCAGGGCCCGACGGTCGTCCCGCAGTTCCCCGGTCACCGTCGAGACCAGGTGCATGACGTGGCTGTAGCGTTCGACGTGCCGGTAGTCGGTCACCCGCACCGTGCCCGGCTGGCACACCCGTCCCAGATCGTTGCGGCCCAGGTCCACCAGCATCAGATGTTCGGCGTTCTCCTTCTCGTCCTCGAGCAGGCCCTTGGCCAGGAGCTGGTCCTCCTCCTCGGTGGCCCCGCGCCAGCGGGTGCCCGCGATCGGATGGGTGGTGGCCACCCCGTCGCTCACCGTCACCAGGGCCTCCGGCGAGGAGCCGACGACGGCGAAGGGCTCGGCGGTGGCCCCGTCCCGGCCCACCCCCGGCATCCGCAGCAGATACATGTACGGGCTCGGATTGGAGGCGCGCAGCACCCGGTAGACGTCCACCGGATCGGCCTCGGTGGCCACCTCGAAGCGCAGCGAGGGCACCACCTGGAAGGCCTCGCCGGCTTCGATGGCCTCGACCAGTTCGTCGACCACCCCGGTGAACTCCTCGAGGGTGCGTTGCGGGACGAACTCCGGTTCGGGCCGGGTGAAGCTCGAGACGGTCGACGGTGCCGGCGCGGCCAGGGCCGCGGTCATCGCGTCGAGGCGGGCCACCGCATCGTCGTAGGCCTGTTCGGCGCGCTCGGCGGTGCCGTCGAAGTTGATCGCGTTGGCGATCAGCGTGATGGTGCCCTCGTGGTGGTCGAAGGCGGCCAGGTCGGCCACCAGCAGCCAGCACATGTCGGGCAGGCCCAGATCGTCGACGGTGCTCGACGGCAGCCGTTCGAGGCGGCGCACGAAGTCGTAGGCCATGAAGCCGACGAATCCACCGGTCAGCGGAGGCAGTCCGGGCAGCCGGTCGGTCTGCAGCAGTTCCAGCGAGGCGGCCAGCGCGTCGAGCGGATCGCCGCCGGTGGGCGCACCGGCCGGCACCTCGCCCCACCAGTGGGCCTGGCCGTCGGCCACGGTCAGCGCTGAGGGCGCCCCGGCGCCGATGAAGCTCCAGCGCGACCACGACTGCCCGTTGGGCGCCGATTCGAGCAGGAAGGTGCCGTCCTTGTCGCCGGCGAGTTTGCGGTACGCCGAGATCGGCGTCTCCGAATCGGCCAACAGGGTCCGGGTCACCGGGACCACCCGGTGATCGGCGGCCAGATCCAGGAAGGCCTCCAGACTGGTGGTGCCGTTCATCCCAGCGGCACCCCGCCGACGCCCCACTGGGTGCGCGGCACCTCGGTGATGGTCACCCACACCGAATCGGGGTTCTTGCCGGTGGCCCGGGCGTAGGCCTCGGTGACCGCGGCGATGGTCTCGTTCTTCACCCGGTCCGACAGGCCCGGGGTCTGGGAGATCTGGATGAGGGGCATGTGCTCACCGTCCTTCTTCTAGTGGGGTGCCGAATTCGAGGGGTTCGGTGTCGAAGCAGCTGTGATTGCCGGTGTGGCAGGCCGGACCCACCTGGTCGACGATCAGCAGGAGCGCGTCGCCGTCGCAGTCCAGGCGCACGTCGTGCACGTACTGGGTGTGACCGCTGGTCTCGCCCTTCACCCAGTACGTCTGGCGCGAGCGCGAATAGTAGGTGCCGCGCCGGGTGGCCAGGGTGCGCTCGAGCGCCTCGTCGTCCATCCAGGCCAGCATCAGCACCTGTCCGGTGCTGCGTTCCTGCGCGATCGCCGCGAACAGACCGTTCGCGTCGCGCTTGAGGCGCGCAGCCAGGTCGGTGGGCAGGGCCATCGGGTCCCCTCTCCTCGTCTCGGACGTCCCGGTGATGCCGGGCGTCGGTGTCAGTCGTGGGCGGTGCGGACGGTGATGGCCTCGGCGGCCATCGCCGCCTTCACCTCGCCGATCGTCATCTCGCCGAAGTGGAACACCGAGGCGGCCAGCACCGCATCCGCCCCGGCCTGCACGGCCGGCGGGAAGTGCCCGGGCAGCCCGGCGCCGCCGCTGGCGATCACCGGGATGCTCACCGCGGCGCGCACCGCCTCGATCATCGCCAGATCGAATCCGTTCTTGGTGCCGTCGGCGTCCATGGAGTTGAGCAGGATCTCGCCCACGCCGAGCTCCTCGCCGCGACGCGCCCACTCCACCGCGTCGATGCCGGTGCCCGTGCGGCCTCCGTGGGTGGTCACCTCCCAGCCGGACGGGGTGGCCTGCGCGTCGTCGCGCGGCACGAAGGTGCGCGCATCCACCGACAGCACGATGCACTGGGAACCGAACCGCCGGCTCATCTCCTCGAGCACCTCCGGCCGGGCGATCGCCGCGGTGTTCACGCTCACCTTGTCGGCGCCGGCCCGCAGCATGGTGTCGACGTCGTCGACGGTGCGGATGCCCCCGCCCACGGTGAGCGGGATGAAGATCTGGTCGGCGGCCGCACGCACCACGTCGATCATGGTGCCGCGGCCCGAACTCGACGCGGTCACGTCCAAGAAGGTCAGCTCGTCGGCGCCCTCCCGGTCGTAGCGGGCGGCCAGTTCCACCGGGTCGCCCGCATCGCGCAGGTTCGCGAAGTTGACGCCTTTGACCACCCGGCCGCCGTCGACGTCCAGGCATGGGATCACGCGCACTGCCAGAGTCACTCTCGCCCCTTTCGGCTGTCCGGATTGTTCGTGCCGGCCCCGGAGGTCTCCGGAACCTCGCCGTCGCCGGTGGGCTCGGGCCGCTCGGGCCAGTCGCCGGCGTCGATGATCTCCATCAGCTCGGCGTGCACGCCCGGGTCGCCGGCCAGCATCGACGGCATGCCGACGGTCCACGGCCGGCCGAAGAGGTCGGTGGCCACCCCGCCGGCGGCGCGCACCAGCACCACGCCGGCGGCATGGTCCCAGGCGTTGCGGCCGTAGCTCACGGCGCCGTTGAGCTGACCGCCGGCGACGAACGCCATATCCGCACCGGTGGAGCCGTGGATCCGCACCCGGGCGTGGCGGCGCACCAGCTCGGTCTGGATCCGGGTGCGCTGCGGGCCGGGAAACCGGCCGCGGGCGCTGGCCTGGAAGGAGACGTAGCCCACCGCACCGCCGTCGAGGGTGGTCGGCGTCAGCGACGGTGCGGTCCGGCCGCCGATCAGCAGCGGACCGCCGCGGACCGCGGCGAACCGCTGCCCGGTGGCCGGCAGCCAGGTCAGGCCGATCACCGGGACGCCGTCGCTCACCAGCGCGACCAGCATCGCCGCCAGCGGCAGCCCCTGTGAATAGTTGAAGGTGCCGTCGATCGGGTCGACCAGCCAGCGCAGTCCGGTCCCCGGATCGTCGCCGCCGAACTCCTCACCGTGCACCCCGATGCCGGTGGCCGCGGTCAGCTCGGTGGTCAGCCGCCGTTCCAGGATCAGATCCATCTCGGTGGCGAAGTCGTTGCCGCCCTTCTCGATCGAGCGGGGCGCCCCCATGCCGGAGAGGAACTCCGGGGTGGCCGCGTCGAGGATCTCCGCCGCCGCGGTGCACAGCTGCGGCAGGTCCCGATCGTCGACGGATCCGGTCACGGCGCGCTCACTGTCCTGCCGCGTCAGCGACGGCGCGGCGCGCCTCGGGCAGGGTGAACCGTCCCGCGTAGAGGGCTTTGCCGATGATCGCGCCCTCCACCCCGGCGTCGGTGAGACCGGCGATGGCCACCAGATCGTCGAGGCAGGAGATCCCGCCGGAGGCCACCACCGGAGAGTCGGTGGCGCGTGCCACCTGTTCGAGCAGTTCCAGGTTGGGTCCGGTGAGAGTGCCGTCCTTGCTCACGTCGGTCACCACGTAGCGGGCACAGCCGTCGGCGTTGAGCCGGTCGAGGATCTCCCACAGGTCGCCGCCGTCGGTGACCCAGCCGCGGCCGCGCGCCCGGTACGAGTCGCCGTCGCGGAGCACGTCGAGACCGACGGCGATCCGGTCGCCGTACTCGGCGATCGCCGCGGCGCACCACTGCGGGTTCTCGATGGCGGCGGTGCCCAGATTGACCCGGGTGCAGCCGGTGGCCAGGGCGGCCGCCAGCGAGGCATCGTCGCGGATGCCGCCGGACAGTTCCACCTTGACGGTCAGCTCCGCCGCCACCTGAGCGATCAGTTCGCGGTTGTCGCCGCGGCCGAAGGCGGCGTCGAGGTCCACCAGGTGGATCCACTCGGCGCCGTCGCGCTGCCAGGCCTGCGCCGCGTCGCGGGGCGCACCGTAGGAGGTCTCGGTGCCGGCCGCGCCTTTGACCAGGCGGACGGCCTGGCCGTCGGCCACGTCGACGGCGGGCAGCAGTTCCAGGACGGGAGCCATGCTCGTTCTTTCCCTCGGCTTCCTTGTGATGTCGGTATCGGGTGGTGATGTCGGTATCGGGTGCTGTCGGTGACGGGGATGTCGGGGTGTGGGATGTCGGGGTGTGGGATGTCGGCGTGCGGTGGTCGCGGTGCCGTGCTCTCCGAGGAGAGGGCCCACCCCGCCGGCTCAGTCGCCGGCGGCCTTCTCGGCTTTGATCTCGTCGATGCGGGTCTGCACGCCACGCAGCATCCTCCGCGAGACCAGGGCGATCACCACCACCATCAGGACGATGGCCGCGATCGCGATGATCAGCGCCGCCACCGGTGAGGCGGTGCTCACCGCGAAGACGATCGGCGTGGCCACCGCCAGCACCAGCACGCCCGCCCCCAGCGAGAAGAAGAAGTGCCGGGACAGCGAGAAGTCGGTTCCGTCGTCGTTCACAGTGTCTCCGCCCAGTTCACAGTGTCTCCACCCAGTTCGTCAGCAGCTGTGCCCCCACGTCCCCGGACTTCTCCGGATGGAATTGGGTGGCCCACAGCGGACCGTTCTCCACCGCGGCCAGGAACGGGCCGCCGTAGTCGCCCCAGGTCAGCAGCGGCGGGGCGATCCGCGATTCGGCCGAGTCCATCTCCCATTCCTGGACCCCGTAGGAGTGCACGAAGTAGAAGCGCGCATCGTCGTCGACCCCGGCGAACAGCTGGGAGCCCTCCGGCACGTCCACCGTGTTCCAGCCCATATGCGGCAGCACCGGCGCCTGCAGACGGGTCACCGAACCGGGCCACTGCCCGCACCCGGTGGTCTGCACGCCGAATTCGACGCCCTCCTCGAAGAGGATCTGCATACCCACGCAGATGCCCAGCACCGGTCGGCCGCCGGCCAGCCGGCGGCCGATGATCCGGTCACCGCGCACCGCCCGCAGCCCGGCCATGCAGGCCTCGAAGGCACCCACTCCGGGCACCAGCAGCCCGTCGGCGCCGAGGGCGGTGTCGAAGTCGTCGGTGATCTCCACCTGCGCACCGGCCCGCTCGAGGGCCCGGTGGGCGGAGCGGACGTTGCCCGAGCCGTAGTCGAGGAGGGCGACGCGTTTACTCACGGCCGTCACAACGATCCCTTGGTGGAGGGGATTCCCGACACTCGCGGGTCCGGCTCCACCGCGGCCCGCAGCGCGCGGGCGACGGCCTTGAACTCGGCTTCGGTGATGTGGTGCGGGTCGCGGCCGTAGAGCACCCGCACGTGCAGGGCGATGCGGGCGTTCAGGGCCAGCGACTCCCAGACGTGCCGATTGATGACGGTGGCGTAGGAGGTGACCGGGCCGCCGCCGGCCTCGCCGGAGTACCCGCCGATCACCGAGGTGAGCAGGTGCTCGGGCTCACCGGTGTGCACGCAGTAGGGACGGCCGGAGACGTCGACGATCGCCTGCGCGAGGGTCTCGTCCATCGGGATCCAGGCGTCGCCGAAGCGGCGGATCCCGGCCTTGTCACCGAGTGCCTGACCCAACGCCTGACCGAGCACGATCATGGTGTCCTCGACGGTGTGGTGCGCCTCGATCTCGATGTCGCCGACGGCGCGCACCGCCAGATCGAAGCTGCCGTGCTTACCGAAGGAGGTGAGCATGTGATCGAAGAAGGGCACCCGGGTGGAGATGTCGGTGCGGCCGGTTCCGTCCAGGTTCAGCTCGACGGTGATCGAGGATTCGCTGGTGGTGCGCTCGATGCGCGCAATCCGGTCGGTCATGCCTGCGCCTTTCGGTCGGTGGCGGCCAGTGTTCGGCTCACGTCGAGGAACGCGTCGTTCTCGTCGGGCAGTCCAATCGTGACACGCAGACGGCCCTCGATGCCGACATCGCGGATCAGCACGCCGTGGTCGAGGTAGCGCTGCCAGCTGGCGGGCGCGTCGGCGAACTCCCCGAACAGCAGGAAGTTCGCGTCCGAATCGATCACGTCGTAACCGTAGTCACGCAGTGCCGCGGCCACCCGGGTGCGTTCGGCGACGATGGCCGCCACCCCGGCGAGCGTGTCGGCACTGTGCCGCAGTGCGGCCCGCGCCGCGGCCTGGGTGAGCACGGACAGGTGATACGGGAGCCGGACCAGCAGCAGAGCGTCGATCACCGCCGGTGCCGCCGCGAGATAGCCGAGCCGTCCGCCGGCGAAGGCGAAGGCCTTGCTCATGGTGCGGCTGACGATCAGCTGAGCACCGAACTCGTCGATCAGGGCCACCGCGCTGGGCCGTGCGGAGAACTCGGCGTACGCCTCGTCGACGATGACGATGCCGGGCGCCGCCTCGAGGATGCGGCGCAGATCGTCGAGCCCGATCGAACCGCCCGTCGGATTGTTCGGCGAGGTGACGAAGACGATGTCCGGCCGGCGGGCGGCGATCTCGCCGACCGCGTAGCCGACGTCCAGGCCGAAGTCGGCGGTCCGTTTGGCCTCGAGCCAGGTGGTCTGAGTGCCGTCCGAGATGATCGGGTGCATCGAATACGAGGGCACGAAGCCCAGCGCCGTGCGGCCCGGACCGCCGAAGGCCTGCAGGATCTGCTGCAAGATCTCGTTGGAGCCGTTGGCCGCCCAGATGTTCGCGGTGCTCAACGGAACACCGGTGGCCGCGGACAGGTAGTCGGCCAGATCGGTGCGCAGCGCCACCGCATCCCGGTCCGGGTAGCGGTGCAGTCCGGCCGCGGCATCGCGGACGCATTCGGCCACGTCGTCGATCAGCGCCCGACTCGGCGGATGCGGATTCTCGTTGGTGTTGAGCACCACCGACACCGCCAATTGCGGTGCGCCGTAAGGGTTCTTGCCGCGCAGATCGTCGCGCAGCGGCAGCGCGTCGAGTCCGACGCCGGCGCCCGGCACCGTGGTCATCGACGGCCCCCGAATCGCGCAGTGACCGCATCCCCGTGTGCCGGAAGGTCTTCCGCGCGCGAGAGGGTGACCACCGTGTCGGCCACTCCGGACAGTGCGTCGGCGTCGTAGTCGATCACGTGCACACCGCGCAGGAAGGTCTGCACCGACAGACCCGAGGCGTAGCGGGCCGATCCGGAGGTCGGCAGCACGTGGTTGGAGCCGGCGCAGTAGTCGCCCAGGCTCACCGGTGAGTAGGTGCCGACGAAGATCGCGCCGGCACTGGTCACGCGGTCGGCGACCGCGGCGGCGTCGCGGGTCTGGATCTCCAGGTGTTCGGCGGCGTAGGCGTCCACCACGGCCAGTCCCGCGTCCAGATCGTCGACCAGCACGATGCCCGACTGCGGACCGGACAGCGCGGTGGTGACCCGCTCGGTGTGCTTGGTGGCGGCGGCCTGCGCGGCCACCTCGGCGTCGACGGCGTCGGCCAGGGCCTGGCTGTCGGTGACCAGGACGGAGGCGGCGAGCACATCGTGCTCGGCCTGGCTGATCAGGTCGGCGGCGACCACGGCCGGGTCGGCGGTCTCGTCGGCCAGGATGGCGATCTCGGTGGGGCCGGCCTCCGAGTCGATGCCCACCACGCCGCGGACGAGTCGCTTGGCGGCCGTGACGTAGATGTTGCCGGGACCGGTGATCAGATCCACCGGGTCCAGGTCGGCGGTGCTCTCGCCGGTCGCTGCACTCTCCCGGGGGCGGGTGTCGACTCCGCCGTAGGCGAGCAGCGCGACGGCCTGTGCGCCGCCGACCGCCCACACCTCGTCCACGCCGAGCAGCGCGCACGCGGCCAGGATCGTCGGGTGCGGCAGGCCGCCGAAGTCGGCCTGCGCCGGGGAGGCCACCACCAGCGAGCCGACGCCGGCCTCCTGGGCGGGAACCACGTTCATGATGACGCTCGACGGGTAGACGGCGTTGCCGCCCGGCACGTAGAGCCCCACCCGGCGCACCGGGATCCACTTCTCGGCGACGCTGCCGCCAGGGACCACCGCGGTGACCGTGGTGGTGCGCCGCTGGTCGGCGTGCACCTTGCGGGCGCGGGCGATGGACTCCTCGAGGGCGGCGGTGACCACCGGATCCAGTTCGGCGCGGGCCTGGGCGATCGCCTCGGCGGGCACTCTCACCGACTCCGGGCGGACCTTGTCGAACTGCTCGGTGTAATCCAGCGCAGCCTGCGCACCGTACTCGGCGACCGCTTCGACGACGGGTGCCACCGTGGGCAGCACGGCATTGACGTCGGTGCCACCGCGCGGCAGGGCACGGCGGAGCTCCCTGCGCGTCGGGGTGCCGCCGCGCAGATCGGTTCTGGCCAGCATGAGAGAGTCGGCTCCAGTTCGGGTGGAAGAAGGTCGGACCCCTCCAGGATATGCCCTAGCCGCGACTGCTTTTACCGCCGCCGTCTCCCGGCGGCGGCTCGGCCCCGCCCCCGCCCGGCTCGACCCGGTTCGGATCCGGCAGGTCGATCGTGCGCGCCACGTAGCCGGTGGCGGCTGCCAGGGCCACCGTCGCCAGGCCGGCGATCACCGACAGCCCCAGGTTGCGGATGCGCTCGTCGGTGCAGCGCTCCCAGTCGCCGGAGTCCTCGGTGCGCTGCTCGCCGAGGCTGGCGACCGGCCCCTCGCAGTACGTGCCGTCCTGAGCCCCGGCCGGCCGGAAGAGCAGGAAGCCCACGCCGATCGCTCCGGCCAGGGTCAGGGCGGCGAGGAACACGGCGATCACGATGGCCGCTCGCCGGCCGGTGGGCCGGGTGGGATCCGCCGCGACCGGCCCGGGCGCGCCGGACTGGCCGTTATGGTCGGAATCACCGTTCTGCGTGGTCATGTGGGGAACTCTAGCCCCGGTGCGTGCGGCGGCGGGCTCACTCCAGCGGCCCCGCAGATGCCGCCGATGATCACCGCGATGACGCCGGTGAACAGGCCGGGTTCTCGGCGCCCGAGATGTCGTACCCCGGCGTTAATCTGAAGTCGGTGAATGGGGGTGAGAAGGCAATGACAGGTTCGGGTGGGATCAGACCCGGGGACCGTCGATCCCCGGCGCTCGGCGACGTGTGGCCGGTCGACGATGCGCGCGGCGCCGAGGACCTCAGCGGCACCGACAACCGGTGGGCCGAGATCCACGGCGAGCCCGCCGATCACCGGTTCGTCGCCATCGGCTCCGCCGGGGCCGCCCCGCTGTCCGAGTCCGATCTCCGGGCCGCCCACGAGGTGGTGCTGCCCGAGGATCCCCTGGCGCTGTGGCGCGTGGTCGACACCGCCCTGGCCAAACTCGCCGAGGTGCCGCTGGCCACCGCGTCCGAGTCCGAGCTGGCGAGCCTGGTCGAGGTCTCCGAACGGGTCCGGCGCCGCCAGGACGGCCTGTCCGCCGCCGCCTACCTCGAGTGCAGCGATCGCAACGTCTTCCGCGCCGCCGGCTACCTCAACATGCGTACCTTCCTGGCCACGGGTCACCGGCTCGGTCCCGCCGAGACCTCGCGCCGCACGTCGCTCGCCGCCGCTCTGGCCCGGCGCACGTCCCTGACCGGGGCGATGCTCGACCCGCAGCTGCCCGCCACCGCGGAGGCGGTCGGCACCGGCGAGATCGGGGCCGCGCACGCACTGGTGATCGCCGAGACCGTCAAGCAGATCCCGAACGCTCTGGGCCCGGACACCGCCGCCACCGTCGAGGCCGAGCTCGCCGATCATGCGCGCCGGCTGAGCCCCAGCGATCTGACCAAGGCCGGTCGGCGCCTGATCGCCCTGCTCGACCCGGACGGGCGCTACACCGATCCCGCCGACCGCACGCGGCAGCGCGGCCTGCGCCTCAGCGGGCAGAACCCTCAGCTCATGAGCCGGCTCATCGGCGACCTCACGCCCCGCCTGCGCGCCAAACTCGATCTGATCCTGAACAGCTACGCCGCGCCCGGGATGAACAATCCGGACGATCCCGACTCCCCGCACCCCGAGGACGGCACGCCCGCCGACGAGGCCCTCGCGGCCGCGCAAGACCGCGACCAGCGCTCCCCCGCCCAACGCCAGCACGACGCCCTCGAAGCGATGTGCGACTTCGTCCTCGCCCACCGCGGCCTCGGCCGGCCCGACCGGATCCCCGCCGAACTCGTCATCTCCATCAGCGACGCCGACCTGGCCCGGCGCGCCGGCATGGCCGCCACCACCACCGGCGCACTGGTGCCCGTCGCCGACCTGATCGAGCTGGCCGCCCAGGCCAGCCCGCACCTGGCCGTCTTCCGTGAGCACACCTGCGAGCCGCTCTACCTCGGCCGCGGCCGGCGCACCGCCTCCAAGGCGCAGCGTCTCATGCTGTTCGCCCGCGACGGCGGCTGCACCGCGCCCGGCTGCGATGCGCCGTTCATCCGCACCCAGGCCCACCACAGTCCCGACTGGGCCCCCGGAACCGGACCCACGCGCACCCCGGACGGCGGCCGTACCGACATCGACCGGCTCGGAGCCGCCTGCGGCGGCCACAACCGCTGGGTCGGTCCCCGAGTGGGCCAATGGGAGACCGATATCCTCCGCACCGGCCCCAACGCCGGCCGAATGGTCTGGCGTCCGGCCGGCACCCGCGGGCCCTGGCAGCTGAACCCGGCCCACCGCCCCGACCTGCTGCTCGACCAGCCCGCACACGCACCGCCCCACCACGACCGCACCTGCGCCGGAGCGCCGCCGGTCGGCAACCACCACCGCTCCGGCCTCGAGAAGGCGCTGGAAGCGCGGGCCGGCCTGACCCGGCTACTCGCCTGACCCGGCCCCTCCCCGGCACGATTCCCCTCCCCGGCACGGTTAGCGTGTCTGGGCGAGCGGCCCTGCGCCGCATGCGATCTGCGCATCCGCATCCTGGGCGCACAGGACGGAGCAGACTGGATGCCACGGACATGTCGCTGCCCTGCCACGGCAGCATCCGGACCCGGAGATGAGAAACGATGCCCGAAGAGAAATTCACCGCCGCCGTCGTCAACGAGTTCGGCGCACCACTGGAAGTCACCGAGATCGACATGCCGGTACCGGGTCCCGGACAGGCCCTGGTCAAGCTCGAGACATCCGGTGTGTGCCACACCGACCTGCACGCCGCCCACGGCGATTGGCCGGTCAAGCCCAGCCCGCCGTTCGTCCCCGGCCACGAGGGCTGCGGGCACGTCGTCGCGCTCGGCCCCGGAGTCACCGAGCTGAAGATCGGCGATCTGGTCGGCAACGCCTGGCTGTGGTCGGCCTGCGGCGTCTGCGAGTACTGCCGGGCCGGCTGGGAGACCCTGTGCGAGGACCAGCAGAACGGCGGCTACTCGGTCAACGGGTCGTTCGGCCAGTACATGCTGGTCGACGCCCGGTTCGCCGCCCGCATTCCCGACGGGCTCGATCCGGTGGAGGTGGCCCCCATTCTGTGCGCCGGCGTCACCGTCTACAAGGGTCTCAAGGTCTCCCAGACCCGGCCCGGCCAGTGGATGGTGATCTCCGGCATCGGCGGCCTCGGCCACATCGCCGTCCAGTACGCGAAGGCCATGGGCATGCGGGTGGCGGCGGTCGACATCGCCGACGACAAACTCGCCCTGGCCCGGGAACTCGGCGCCGAGGTCACCGTCAACGCGGCGGAGGTCGACGACGTCGCCGCGGCCGTCGCCGAACAGACCGGCGGCGGCGCCCACGGCATCCTGGTGACCGCCGTGCACCCGCAGGCCTTCGGCCAGGCCATCGGCATGGCCCGCCGCGGCGGCACCATCGTCTTCGTCGGACTCCCGCCCGGAGACTTCCCGGCACCGATCTTCGACGTCGTCCTCAAAGGCCTCACCATCCGCGGCTCGATCGTCGGCACCCGGCAGGACATGGTCGAGGCGATCGACTTCTACGCCCGCGGCCTGATCACCCCGACGGTGGCCACCACCGGCCTGGGCGAGATCAACGAGGTCTTCGACCGGATGGAGAAGGGCGAGATCGACGGCCGCATGGTGATCGACTACCGGTGACCGGCTACCCGTGACCGTCGGCGGTCGCCGCCACCAGCTCGGCGACCGCCGACCGCGTGTACTCGGCGAGCCGCTGCAGATGCGGCAACGTGTCCCGGCAGCCGACGAAGCCGAGCGTCACCGAATCGGCGTACCCGATCAGGGTCACGTTGAGGCCGTAGCCGTCGACCAGGAACGAGATCGGGACGACGTACTCGAGTTCGGCGCCGAGCAGATACCGCTTCTCCCGGCCCAGCACCACATTGGAGACGGTGAAGTTGAACAGCCGCGGCAGCCGGGTGGCCAGCCCGGCATGCTGCGCCAGCAGCAGCGGGGTCATTCCGATCAGCGCGAAATAGTCCTGAGAACTGCGGCTGAGTCCGTCGACGTCCTGTTTGCCGCGGCAGGTGTGGGCGGCCACCGTCGCCAGCCGCCGCAGCGGGTCGTCGACGTCGGTGCCCAGCGGGGTGACGAAGCCCGTGGCCGCGTTCCGGGTCTGCTGATCGCGGCTCAGCCCGATCGGCACCGACGCGGTGAGGCTGGCCTCCGGCAGCGCCGACAACTCCGCCAGATACCGCCGCACCGCACCGCCGACCGCCGCGAGAACCACGTCGTTCACCGTGGTGCCGGCCGCCGAGGCGACCTGCTTGAGGGTGGCCAGCGGCACCTGTTCGACGGCGACCCGGCGGTGCGGGCCGAGCCGGGTGTTCAGCACCGAGCTCGGCGTGCGGGCCGCGGCCCGCACGAAACTCTCCGGCCCCACGGACATCCCGAGCAGCTTGGGCAGCAGGGCGGCGGTGGCGAGTGTGCCCTCGGTGACCCGCCGCGGAAGAATCGTCAGCCGCTGCAGCAGGCTGAGGTCACCGCTGGTGTCGACCTCCCCACCGGTGGTGGGCCCGGCCTCCGGGTCGGTGCTCAGCCACGATTTGATGGTCTCGACGGCGGCGCCGCCGTCGGTCGCACAGTGGTGAGCCTTGAAGTAGAAGGCGAAACGATCGTTCTCGAGCCCTTCGATCACATGCGCCTCCCACAGCGGCCGGGTCAGGTCGAGTGGCCGCGAATGCAGGCGTTCGACCAGCGCACCGAGCTCGGCCTCCCCACCCGGTGAGGGCAGTGCATCGAGCCGGACGTGGTAGGTGGGATCGGGTTCGGTCTTCTTCCAGTACGCGGCGTCGGCGAGCGGCAGACCGGCGAGCCTGCTGTCGTACGGGAAGGGCAGAAAGGCCAGGGCGGAGAAGGCGCGGTAGACCTGCCGAACGAAGTCGTGCGGTGCGCCCGGCGGCAGCCGGAAGATCGCCAGAGCGCCGATGTGCATGGGCGTGCGCGGCGTCTCCATGCGCAGCAGGGCGTGATCGACCGGGGTCAGCAGCCTCATGGCCCGATGGTAGCCGCGCAGCGGCGTCCCGGTGACGACGTTGCCGCAGCTCCCCGACTCACCAGTCCAGGCCGAGATCCAGGGCGGTGACCGAATGGGTGAGGGCGCCGACCGCCAGGTAATCGACGCCGGTGCGCGCATAGTCCAGTGCCATGTCCAGACTCAGCCCGCCCGACGACTCCAGCTTGGTGCCGGGATTGCGGCTGTCCCGGCGCTGGACCGCCATCTGGGTCTCCCACGGCTCGAAGTTGTCGAGCAGCACCAGCTGCGGATCCAGCGCCAGCACCTCGTCGAACTGGGCCAGCGAATCCACCTCCACCTCCACCGGCAGATCCGGGGCCGCCGCCCGCACCGACTCCAAGGCCGTCGCCACCCCTCCGGCGGCGGCCACATGGTTGTCCTTGATGAGGGCGGCGTCGCCCAGACCCATGCGATGGTTCACGCCGCCACCCGCGCGGACCGCATACTTCTGCAGGAACCGCAGTCCCGGCAGGGTCTTCCTCGAATCCCTGATCTGCGCACCGGTCCCCTCCACCGCGGCCACCCAGCGGGCGGTCTCGGTGGCGATACCCGACAGATGACAGAGCAGGTTCAGTGCGGTCCGCTCCGCGGTGAGCAGCGAGACGGCCGGCGCCCGCACGGCCAGCACGGTCTGTCCCGGCACCACCGGGTCGCCGTCGGCGATCTGCTCGGTGACCGCGTAGTTGTCGGCTCCGATCACCGCATCGAAGACGGCGCGGACCACCGGCAGCCCGGCGATCACGCCGGGCCGGCGGCTGACGATCCGGGCCTGGGCCACGGTCTCGGCCGGCACCGTCGCCAGAGTGGTGATGTCCGGCCCGTAGCGCAGGTCCTCGTCGAGCGCGGTGAGGATCAGCGAGCGCAGTTCCTCGCTCTCGGCGAAGTCCAGCGCCGCCGCGGGACCGGACTGACCGACGAAGCCGTCGCCCACCGGCGTCACTCCCCGCCGCCGGGATTGCCGATGGCGATCATCCGCTCGACGGACTTGCGGGCGCGTTCGGCCACGTCCGGGGCCACGTGCACCTCGTCCTTGCCCTCGGTGAGGCAGCGCAGCAGCGCGGCCGGGGTGATCATCTTCATGTACGGACAGGCGGCCCGCGAATTGACCGGCTGGAAGTCGACGTCCGGGGCGGCCTTGCGCAGCTGGTGCAGCATGCCCACCTCGGTGGCCACCAGCACCTGGCTGGCCCTGGTGGCGCGGGCGGCGTCGATCATGCCGCCGGTCGAGAGGATCTTCACCTTGTCCTCGGGCACCGCGCCCTCGCCTGCCAGGTACAGCGCCGAGGTGGCGCAGCCGCACTCCGGGTGGATGAACAGATCCGCATCCGGGTGGCTGTCGCTCTGGGCGGTCAGCTCGTCGCCGTTGATGCCCGCGTGCACGTGGCATTCGCCGGCCCAGATGTGGATGTTGTCCCGGCCCAGTTCGCGTTTGACGTGCGCACCGAGGAACTGGTCGGGCAGGAACAGCACCTCGCGATCCGGGTCGATCGAGGCCACCACGTCCACCGCGTTCGACGAGGTGCAGCAGATATCGGTCAGGCCTTTGACCTCGGCGGTGGTGTTGACGTACGAGACCACCAGCGCGTCGGGGAAGTCGGCCTTCCATTCGCGCAGCTCGTCGGCGGTGATCGAGTCGGCCAGCGAGCAGCCGGCCCGCTCGTCGGGGATCAGCACCCGCTTGTCCGGGCTGAGGATCTTGGCGGTCTCGGCCATGAAGTGCACACCGCAGAAGATGATCTCGTCGGCGTCCACCTCGGCGGCGATCCGGGACAGCGCCAGCGAGTCGCCGCAGTGATCGGCGACGTCCTGGATGGCCGGCAGCTGGTAGTTGTGCGCCAGGATGACCGCGTTGCGCGCCGCGGCGAGCCGCTTGATCTCGTCGGCCCATTCCGGGGTCGCCTCCACGCCGCCGAAGGCGGGCGGGATACTGGTTCGCGGATCGGCCATGCCCAGATCGGTCACGGTCCGGGTGATGCCGGTCGGCTCGGTGGTCACGGTTGTCGTCATGGCGACTGCACTCCCATCACAAGGTCTCCGGGAGCGGGCTGGCCCCGGAGGGGTTTTCGACCAATGATCGAAAACTGTTCGCCATGGTAACACCGTCCATTCGGCGGCCATTCCCGGCCGCCCCGCGGCCCGCCCGGCACCGGCCGCGCGCGAGGGGCCATACCCTAAACTCGACTGTCATGCCGACGTCCATTGCTGTCGAGGTGCTCAGCGCGGTCTTTCAGGTACGCGAACCCGACGAGGGCCCGGCCACCCTGCACGTACTGCTGGTGGGCGCCGACGGCGGTGAGAGCTGGCGGCTGCCCGGCGGAGCGCCCGGCGAGCGCGAGAACCTGGCCGCGGCGGCGCGACGCCACCTGGGCAGCCAATGCGGACTGACCCGGGTGGCCCACCTCGAGCAGCTGTCGGTGCTCTCCGATCCGGACCGGGTCCCGGTCACCCGCACCATCGCCTCCTCGTATCTGGGGCTGGTGCCGCGCGATGTGCCGGCCGAGTTCACCGGCTCCCCCGAGGGCGCCCGGGCCGCCTGGTTCGACGTGGACCACCTGCCCGGACTGATCTACGACCACGCCGAGGTGGTGGCACTGGGCCGCTCCCGGCTGGCCGGCAAGCTCTCCTACACGAATCTGGCCTTCGCGCTGGCCCCCGCGCGGTTCGCGATGAGCGAGCTCTCCGAGATCTACGGCGCCGCCCTGGGCTATCCGGTCGACTCGACGAATCTGCTGCGGGTGCTCTCCCGGCGCGGCGTGGTGGTGGCCACCGGCACCGTCGGCCGCACCGGCCGGGCCGGCGGCCGCCCGCCCGCGCTCTACACCTTCGCCGACGACGAGCTGGTCGTCACCGACGAATTCGCCACGCTGCGCCCGCCGCCCTGACCGTTCACGGGTGCGGGCCCGGTCCGGGCTGCTGCGGATCCGCACCGGGCCCGCCCACGGCCGACGGACCGGAGGGCGGCGGGCCGAGCACCGGCGGCATCGAACCCGGGACGTACACCGGGCCGCGGTCGGCCGGCTCGGGCAGATCACCGCGGCCCAGATCGGGATCGGACTTCGCGGACACCAGGAAGAAGTAGACGAGAGCGGCGAGTCCGGGCGCGCAGATCAGCAGCAGCCACGGAGCCGGCAGGTCACCGAGGCGGGCGCCGTCGAGCCAGATGTCGCCGAGCGTGTCGTACACGCCGGGCGTGTGCCGGTCCACCTCGTACCGGGCCGAGGCGATGCGCCGCCCCACCTCCATGGCGATCGCGCTGACCGCGACGGCGGCGACCACCGCGTACAGCAGACCCGACAGGCCGCGGCTGCGCGGCAGCAGGAACCACACCAGCAGCCCCACCAGCAGCCCGAGGACCGCGGAGACGAAGACGAAGACAGCAACGGCGCCGAACAGGCCTGCGGACTGTTCCTGGGTGAAGCCGACGATCTGGTCGGTGACCGTGATCTGCGTGGTCGGCGCGGTGAACGCCCAGGTCACGCCGCCGAGGACGCCGAGGATCAGCAGTCCGGCCACCACCAGCGCGGTGCGCCGCACATCGGCGACCGCGGCGGCGGGCTCCGGCGCCGAGGTGCCCGCCGGCGGTGACTCCGGCGAGGGCTGAATCGGCGGGTACGGACTCGGATCGGTCATCGGCGGTCGGATCTCCACTCGGCGGGACGGACGACGGGGACGCGGACGGAACGAACGCGTGCCCCGGACTCACGCCCACTGTAGTTCGGCGACGAGGCTCAGCGCCGGTCGAGTTCGGTCGAATCGACGGTGCCGTGCCGCGAACAGCGCGCAGTCCAGCCGTCGGGCCGCACCTGCACCACCATCCGGCGGCCGCACCGGCCGCAGTAGCGCGGCGGTTCGAGCCCGAGCCGGGCCGCGGTGGGCACCGCCGCCGGATCCTGTACCTCCAGCTCCAGGCCGGTGTAGACGCCGTAGCGCAGCGGCGGCTGCAGCGGACCGGGCACCGGCTCGGCCTGCAGCAGCGGATTGCCCCGGGACCTGCCCGCCGCCCCCGGTACCGGCGAACCCGCCGCCACCGGCTCCGGCGCCGCCCGGTCAGATGGTGTCATTGAGCGCCTTGATCGGCATGGACAGATCCTCGAGCAGATCCAGGTCCTGTTCGGCCGGCCGTCCCAGGGTGGTCAGGTAGTTGCCGACGATGACGGCGTTGATGCCGCCGAGGATGCCCTGCTGGGCGCCCAGGTCGCCCAGGGTGATCTCCCGGCCGCCCGCGAATCGCAGAATGGTGCGCGGCAGCGCCAGCCGGAAGGCCGCCACCGCCTTGAGCGCCTCGGCGGCCGGCAGCACGTCCAGATCGCCGAACGGGGTGCCCGGCCGCGGGTTGAGGAAGTTGAGCGGGACCTCGTCGGGTTCGAGCAGCGCCAGGTCGGCGGCGAACTCGGCGCGCTGCTCGAGGGTCTCCCCCATGCCCAGGATGCCGCCGCAGCAGACCTCCATTCCGGCGGCCCGCACCATGGTGAGGGTGTCCCAGCGTTCCTCGTAGGTGTGCGTGGTGACCACGTTCGGGAAGTGACTGCGGGCGGTCTCGAGATTGTGGTTGTAGCGGTGCACGCCCATCGCGGCGAGCTCGTCGACCTGCTCCTGAGTGAGCATGCCCAGACTGCAGGCGATCTGGATGTCCACCTCGTTGCGGATGGCCTCGATGCCCGCGGCCACCTGGCTCATCAGCCGCGCGTCCGGTCCGCGGACGGCCGCGACGATGCAGAATTCGGTGGCCCCGGTCTTCGCGGTCTGCTTAGCGGCCTCCACCAGCGACGGGATGTCGATCCAGGCGCTGCGCACCGGTGAGGCGAACAGTCCGGACTGGCTGCAGAAGTGGCAGTCCTCCGGGCAGCCGCCGGTCTTGAGCGAGATGATGCCTTCGACCTCCACCTCCGGTCCGCACCAGCGCATCCGGACGTCGTGGGCCAGTGCGAGGAGCTCTTCGAGGCGGTCGTCGGGCAGCCGCAGCACGGCCAGCACCTGGTCCCGGCCGAGCGGCTCGCCGCGCTCGAGCACCTGCTCGCGGGCGATCGCGAGGATGTCGTTCGGGTCGCCGCCCAGGTCGGCGGGGGTGCGATCGGTGGTCGTCGTGGTCACGTCGGAATCTCCTGCGGGTTTCGGGCCGTCTCGGCCGGATCGATCGGTGGGGCTGACAGTTCGGGTGGCGGTGGCGCCTCGGAGTCCCGGTCGCCGAGCAGCCGGCCGGTCTCCGGGCGCCACCAGTGCGGTGCAGCCGCCCGGAAGGCGGCCGGCTCGGCGGCGCCGCAGCCGTCGGGCAGGGCGGCGAGCACCGGCACACCGGTGAGCCGCGGCAGGTCGTCGCGATTGCACGCCGTCGCGAGGTCGGGGACGTCGGGCCAGCGTCCGATCACCAGTCCGGCGGGCCGGCAGCCCGCCGTCCGCAGCGCCCGGACGGTCAGTTCGGTGTGGTTGAGGCTGCCCAGTCCGGGATCGGCGACCACCAGCACCGGTGCGCCGAGGGCGCGGGCGGGTTCGCAGATCGTCAGGTCCGGCGCCAGCCGCACCAGCACGCCGCCGGCGCCCTCGATCAGCACCAGGTCGTGGTCGGCGCGCAGCCGCTCGACGGCGGCGGTGATCTCCGCCAGGGTCAGGACGCGGTCACCGCTGCGCCGGGCCGCGGTCTCCGGGGCCAGGGGCTCGCGGTAGCGGATCAGTTCGACCGTGGTGATCTCGCCGGCCAGCCGCCGCACCTGCGCCAGGTCTCCGGGCTCGCCGGGGGCCACCCCGGTCTGTGCGGGTTTGACGACGGCCACCGCCGCGCCGCGGGAGCGGGCGGCGGCGGCCAGGGCCGCGGTGGCGACGGTCTTGCCGACGTCGGTGGAGGTGCCGGTGATCACCACGACGGCCCCCGGACGGCGCGCGCTCATCGCGCCCCCACCGCGGCCAGGGCCTCGCCGACGATGCCCGCCACCGAGCGCAGCGTCGCCGCGTCCAGGTCGGCACGGACGGTCACCCGCAGCCGTGAGGTGCCGGCCGGCACCGACGGCGGCCGGAAGCAGCCGACGAGCAGTCCGCGGTCGCGGCAGTGCGCGGCGGCGGCCACGGCCGCCTCCGGCTCGCCGACGATCAGCGAGACCACGGCGGATTCGGGCATCGGTGCACCCACCGCGGCGGCGAAGGTGCGCGCGTTCTCGCGCAGCCGCTGCGGGAGCTGTGGGTCGTCGCGCAGCACGTGCAGGGCGGCGTGCGCGCCGCCCACCGCGGCCGGGGCCAGCCCGGTGTCGAAGATGAACGGCCGGGCGGTGTCGATCAGGTACCGGCGCAGCACGGCGCTGCCGGCGACGATGCCGCCCTGGGCGCCCAGCGACTTCGAGGCCACCGTGGTCACCACCAGCCCGGGCGCGCCGGACAGTCCGGACTCGGCCACGACGCCCCGTCCTCCGGGACCGCGGACCCCGAGCGCGTGCGCTTCGTCCACCAGCAGGGCGGCCCCGTGCTCGGTCGCGGCGGCGTACAGGCCGCCGATCGGGGCGATCCGGCCGTCGATGCTGTAGATCGAGTCGGTGACCACCAGCGCCCGCCGTTCGGTCCGCGCAGCCAGCGCGGCGCGCACGGCCTCGGTGTCGCCGCGCTCGACCACCACCACGCGGGCACGGGAGAGCCGGCAGCCGTCGATCAGGGAGGCGTGGGCACCGGTGTCGCTGACGATCAGGTCGCCGCGGCCGGCCAGCGCCGTGACGGCGCCGACGTTGGCCAGGTATCCGGAGGAGAAGACCAGCGCCGCCTCGGTGCCCAGGAACTCGGCCAGATCGTCCTCGAAGTCGGTGTGCGCCGCAGTGCTGCCGACGACCAGCCGTGACGAGGTGGCGCCGGCGCCCCACCGCCGGGCCGCAGCCGCAGCGCCGTCGATCACCGCGGGATGCGTGGACAGCCCCAGGTAGTCGTTGGAGGCGAGGTTGATGCGCTCGTCCCCGGCCGGCCGGACCACCGGATCGCGGTGCAGTCCGGCGTCGTCGATCCGCGCGACGGCGGCGTCGAGCCAGCCGAGCGGATCGACCGGCAGCGGACCGGCCGCGCCGATCCGGGTCTGTGCGGCGGTCACGCGTTCACCGCCTGCGGCGCGGTGGCGGTCAGGCAGGCACGGACGGCGGCGCCGATCGCGTCGGTGACGGCGCCGATCTCGTCGGCCGTACAGATGTAGGGCGGCATGGTGTAGACGAGATTGCGGAAGGGCCGCAGCCAGACGCCCCTCGCCGTCGCCGCGGTCGTGGCCGCCGCCATGTCCACCTCCCGGTCGAGTTCGACCACCCCGATCGCGCCGAGGGTGCGCACCTCGCGCACCCCGTCCAGGCCGGCCAGCGGCGCGAGCCCGGCCGCGAGCTGTGCGCCGATCGCCGGCACCTGGTGCCGCCAGTGCCCCTCCGCCAGCAGATCCAGCGAGGCGCAGGCCACCGCGCAGGCCAGCGGGTTGGCCATGAACGTGGGGCCGTGGGCCAGTCCGCCGGCCTCGCCCGCGCTGATCACCTCGGCGATGCGGGAGGTGGTGAGGGTGGCCGCGAGCGTCAGATAGCCGCCGGTGAGGGCTTTGCCCAGGCACAGGATGTCCGGGGCGACGCCGGCGTGCTCGACGGCGAAGTACTCGCCGGTGCGGCCGAAGCCGGTGGCGATCTCGTCGCAGATGAGCAGCACCTGGTGGTCGTCGCAGATGCGCCGCAGTTCGGCGATCAGCCGGGGCGGATGGAAGCGCATGCCGCCGGCGCCCTGGACCACCGGTTCGACGATCACCGCGGCGAGCTCGCCCGCGTGGGCGGCCACTTCGCGTTCGAGCATCGCGACGTAGTCGTGGTCCTCGACGGCCGGCGGGGCGGGCACGAAGATCTGTTCGGCGAGCACCCCGCGCCAGAGGGCGTGCATGCCGCCGTCCGGGTCGCAGACGCTCATCGGGGCGAAGGTGTCGCCGTGGTAGCCGCCGCGCCAGGTGAGCAGCCGGTGGCGCTCGGGCCGTCCCAGGCTGCGCTGGTACTGGATGGCCGTCTTCACCGCGACCTCGACGGCGACCGAGCCGGAGTCGGCGAAGAAGACCTTCTGCAGAGGTTCCGGGGTCACGGCCACCAGACGCTGCGCGAGCTCGGCGGCCGGGGCGTGGGTGAGGCCGCCGAACATCACATGCGCCATCCGCTCGAGCTGACCGGTCGCGGCGGCGTCCAGCCGCGGGTGGGCGTAGCCGTGCACCGCCGCCCACCAGGAGCTCATGCCGTCGATCAGTTCGGTGCCGTCGGCCAGCCGCAGCCGGGTGCCGGCGCAGGAGTCGACGACCAGCGGCGGGGTGCTCGCCGGGAAGGCGCCGTAGGGATGCCAGATGTGCTCGGCATCGATCCGGCTGATCTGGGCTGCGTCCATCGTCGTCACCTCCGCGGGGCTGGTCCTGAACACCGTACAGGATTACTGGACGGTGTCCAGGACGGTGGCCGCGCCGTATAGGGTGTCGGGCGTGGCACACACTCCGGCCGACGTCCTCGCCGCCGCCCGCGGCATCCTCGCCCAGCACAGCCTCGCGGACCTGTCCATGCGGCGCCTGGCCACCGAGCTCGGCGTCCGCCCCAACGCGCTGTACTGGCACTTCCCGGACAAGCAGACGATGCTCGCCGCGCTGGCCGACGATCTGCTCGATGCCGTGCAGATCCCCGCCGACGGCGCCTGGGACCAACGCCTCACCGCCGCCGCGACCAACCTGCGCTCGACCCTGCTCTCCCTGCCCGACAGCGCCGAAGTGGTGTCCTCGGCCTGGGCGTCGGGCCTCTCGCACAGCGACCTGACCGCGACCGTGGCCGCCGTCGCGTCCGACGGCGGGCTGCCGCCGCCGGCCGCGCACGGCGTGGCCACCGCGATCTGCCGGCTGACCATCGGCCTGACCATCGAGGAGCAGACCCGCGCCCAGATGGAGCGGCTCGGTGTGACCGGCCCGTCCGGCCGGGACTTCACCGAGGAGTTCACCCAGGCGCTCGCCGTCATCGTCGACGGCGCCCGGAGTCTGGCCGCCGCCCGGCGCTGACCCGCGGTGTCGGCCGCGGGCCGATAGGATCGATCCGCAGACCCGTCGCGGCGCACGCTGTCTCCACCGCCGACCCCGCCGACCGCAGGATTCCGATGCCCACCATTCCGGCCGAACCCGTCGCCACCTACCGGGTGCAGCTGACCGACGATTTCACCTTCGCCGAGGTCGCCGGAATCCTCGACGGCCTCGCCGGCCTGGGCATCAGCCACCTGTACCTGTCCCCCGTCCTCGAAGCGGTGCCGGGCAGCAGCCACGGCTACGACTGGCTGCCGCCGCCGCGGATCGCCGAACGCCTCGGCGGACTCGACGGGCTGCGGCTGCTCCGCGAACACGCCCGCGGCCGCGGGATCGGTCTGATCCTGGATCTGGTGCCCAACCATCTCGGTGTGGCGCAGCCGCTGCGCAATCCGTGGTGGCGCGCCGTCCTGCGGGACGGATTCGGATCCCGGTACGCCCACTACTTCGACCTGCATCCGGTGGTCCTCGAGCAGGGCGGCACGGTGATCGCGCTGCCCTACCTGCACGACGCCGGCGAGCTCGAGGCGCTCCGGCTCGACGACGACGGCAACCTGCACCTCCATGAGTGGGTGCTGCCCACCGCCCCGGGCACCGCCGCCCCCGGCGACGATCCGCGGGCGGTGCACGAGCGCCAGCACTACCGGCTGGTGCGCTCGGACAGCAAGGCGATGAGCTACCGGCGCTTCGTCGACATCGGCACGCTGGCGGCCCTGCGCCAGGAGGACCCCGAGGTCTTCGGCGCCACCCACGGGTGGCTGCGCGAGCTGATCGACGAGGACCTCGTCGACGGCGTCCGGGTGGACCACCTCGACGGTCTGCGCGAGCCGGTGCACTATGTGCGGCGGCTGCGCGAGCTGATCGGCCCGCACCGGCTGCTCTACGTGGAGAAGTCGCTGACCGACTCAGAGGTGCTCGATCCGGAGCTTCCGGTCGACGGAACCACCGGCTACGACCAGCTCGGACTCATCGAGGGGGTCTTCACCCCCGCCCCCGGGGTGGTCGAGCTCGACGAGGTGTACCGCTCGGTGACCGGCATACCCGGCGACGGTGACGCCCTGGCCGCCCAGGGCCGCAGTCTGCGCGAGGAGACCCTGCGCGGCTATTTCGCCACCCGGCTGCGCTGGGCCAGTCTGTCGCTGTCGGCCACCGCCCCCGACGTCCCGCTGTACGCGGTCGAGCATGCGATCGCCGCGTTCGTCATCGCCTGCCCGGTCAACCGTCCGGATTATCCGGCGCTGCGGGGTCAGGCCCTGGCCGCACTGGCCGCGCTCACCGCGGATCTGCCCTCGGCGAAGGCCGGCCTGGACGCGCTCACCGCCGTCTTCCGCGAGCCGCAGCGCTCCCCCGAGGCCCTGTTCCGGGTCAGCGAGCTGACCGCAGCGGTGGCGGCGAAGGCCATCGAGGACACCGGTTTCCACCGCACCGCCCGACTGGTCTCGAGCCAGGAGCTCGGCGCCACACCGCGCATCCCGTCGATCGCGCGCAGCGAGTTCCATGAGCGCAGCGGGCTGCGGGCACGCCGGCATCCGCTCTCACTGAGCACCCTGAGTTCGCACGACACCAAACGCAGCGGGGACACCCGCGCCCGGATCGCCGTTCTGGCCCAGGTGCCGCAGCGCTGGCAGGTGCTGGTCGACACGCTCTGGCGACGGCAGTCGCCGCCGGACGACGGCACCGGCTATCTGCTGCTGCAGAACGTCGTCGGCGTCTGGCCGGACAGTGGTCTGCCGGACACCCGGCTGAGGGACCGGCTCGCCGATTCGGCACGCATCACCGTCCGGCACGCCGGGGTGCTCAGCAGCTGGCGCGATCCGGATCCGGTGGCCGAGCAGGCGGTGCTGGCCTGGCTCGACGGCCTGCTGACCGGGCCGAACGCCGACCTGATCCGGGCCTTCGTCGACATCATCGCCCCGGTGGCCCGCGCCGAGGGCCTGGCCCGGCGGGCGGTGCTGTTGCTCGGTCCCGGCGTGGGCGATCTGTACCAGGGCTCGCAGTGGCAGGATCTGTCGCTGGGCGACCCGGACAACCGGCGTCCCGTGGATTACAGCCGGCCCGCCGACGGGCCCGAGGCACAGCTGATCCGGCAGGCCCTGGCCGTACGGCGCCGGCACGCCGACTGCTTCGGCACCGCAGGGGACTATCGGCCGCTGACCTCCCGCGGCCGGTACGCCACCCACCTGCTGGCCTTCGCGCGCGGCCGGGCCGGCGGCCCCGCCGAGGTGGTGCTGGCGGTGCTGCGGATGAGCCGGTCGCTGCCGCCCGGCGAAGAGCGCACCCTGGTGCTGCTGGACCTGCCGCCCGGCGACTGGCGCGATGCCGCAACCGGCGACGTCCACCGCGGCGCGGTGACCGGGGACGCACTGTTCGGCGACCGGCCCACCGCGATCCTCGAGGCCGTCACCGGCTGAGTGCACGGGCCGCCCCGGCTCAGCCGCCGGGCTGCGGCTGCGGTTGCGCGGCGTCGGGCACGGCTCCGTCGCCACTGCCCTGCGCCTCCATACCGGGCATGACGTTGATCTCGGAGACCAGCCAGGAGCCGTCCTTCTTGATCACGCCCACCTGCAGCAGGAAGACATTGGAGCCGCCCTGCGGGGCGGTCGGGCTGGTGCCGGTCACCTTGGCCGAGACCACGGTGGTGGCCTTGTCGGCGTCGAAGGACTCGACGGTGGCCGCGGTGACGTCGACGGTGACGTTCTGGATCCCGGCCTCCTTGGTGACGCTCACCATCTGCTTCGCGTCCTGTTCGACGCGCTCGCGCGCCTTGCCGGTGGTCATCGGCGCCACCTTGGCCTGGAAGGCGTCGACGTCGGCCTTGGGGCTGAGCATCTCGGTGAAGTAGACCTCGGTGAACTTCGTCGCCGTGGATTTGGCCGCGTCGAAGGCGGCGAGCTGCTGGTCCTTCTGGTGGTACTTCCAGCCGCCGACGCCGAGCAGCACCAGTGCCGCGATCAGCACCAGCGACAGCAGAGTGGTCAGCAGACCCTTCCAGGTGATCGTCAGGTGCAGTCCCCGCGACGGCTGATCGTCACGGTCGGCGACCGCGGCCCGGGCCGCACGTTTCCGGTCGACGGCGCCGGTCCGGCCGAGCCGGCCGGGTGTCCGGCCGGCGGCCGCGCCGTCCGCCTCACCGGCATCCGGCTCGTCCACGGTGTCCTGATCGTCCACGGTGTCCTGCTCGTCGCCTGTCTCCTGCTCGTCCAGGTCGTCGTCGCGGTCGCCGGCAGCCTTCGAATCCTTGCTCATACGTCCTTCGTCGTCGAATTGATCGGAGTCCCACGCGCGGCGACACCGTCGCCGGGCGCCGGCCTCAGTTCAGCGGAACCGTGCGTCCGTTCGGATCGTAGTCCGCCGGCGGCCCCGCCGTGTCGTCCCCCTCCGGGCGCGGAGCCATCGCCGCACCGCGCCGGAGCAGATCCGGATCGGCCTGCACACAGTACAGGTTGGTGGGCACCGAGGCCTCCTGGATCACCGTGGGCCGGGTCGGGGTGACCGGGTAGTTGCAGTACGGGCGCGGGAAGATCGATCCGAGCGTCCACCAGGCCCCGTGATGGAACATGTTCTGTGCGGCCGCCGAACCGTCGCGCACCGACGGCAGCAGCTCGGCCAGGGCCGGAGCCCGCAGCGCGCCCTGCCTGCCGATGTCGATGAGCTGGCCCATCACGTCGGTGATCGGGTCGGTGATGGTGTCCACCGAGCCGGCCAGGCTGGTCAGCCGCCCGGGACCGGTGCCCAGCAGGGTGCGCAGTTCGGCATCGGCCGCGGTGGCGCCGTCGACCAGGCTGCTCACCCCGCCGACCAGCCGCGAGAAGTCCGGCTGCACCTGCGCGGTGGTCTTGAAGATGGTGCCCGCGTCCTGAATCAGCGAGGTGGTCTGCGGCATCACCTTGTACAGATCCGCGAAGACCGTGCCGGCCGCGTTGAACAGGGTCCGCAACTGGTTGGGGCCCTGATCGTTGAGCGCGATGGTCAGTTCGTCGAGCGCGCCGCTGAGTTTGCCGGTGTCGACCTGGGCGATCACCTCCATGCTCGCCTGCAGCATGTCCGAGAACGGCACCGTGTGCTTGGTCTGCACCGGCTCGATGACGTCGCCGTTGCGCAGATACGGTCCGTCCGCGGTCTCGGGCACGACGTCGACGAACTGCTCGCCGGCACCGGACAGCGCAAGCGCCGAGAAGGTGGCGTTCTTGTTGATCTTGTACTGCTTGTCGAGGCTGAGCCGGACGTCGACGGTGTGTGCGGTCACCTTCAGCGATTCGACGTCGCCGATCTCCACCCCGCGCAGGGTGACCTTGGAGGTCTCCTGCAGGCCGCCGGAGATCGGGAACTTGACCGTCACCTCGTAGCGGCTCTGCCACGGCCGCCAGCCGAGCGAGCCGAACGCCAGCCACGCCAGCCCGAGCAGCATCACCAGGAACAGGGCGATGTTGCCGAGCAGGATGTGGTGTTTACGCAGCCAGGCCATCAGCGCGCACCCCCGCTCGCGGTGAGCCTCGCCAGCAGCGTGGTGAGGGTCTGCTGCAGACTCTCCGAGGCGTTGTCGACGTCGGTCAGCTCCGGCAGCCGCGAGGCCGAGTCGAAGCCGGCGCCGGGGGTGAGCCAGTAGAGCTTGCCCGACACCGTGGCCGCACTGCCCGAGGTCGACTTGACCCACTTGGGCACCAGGGTGACCAGCCGGTCCATCATCGGTCCGAGCTTGGGTGCGGTCGTGTCGAGCGCCACCAGCAGCTCGTTGAGGTGGGTGAACAATTCGATCAGATCCGACTTGCCGGTCTTGAGGAAGTCACTGGTCGCGGCGGTGACCGTATTGGTCTTGTCCAACGTGTCCAGGATCGACTGCATCTGATTGTTCACCGCGTCGATCGCCGGCGGAAGCTTGTTGATGCTCGCCGCGATCTGGGCGCGGCCGTCGGAGAGCTCCCCGGTGAGCTCGGCGGTGGTGGCCATCGCCTGATCCACCTCGGCCGCGTTCTTGTTGAACTTGTCGATCGCCTCGGTGAAACCGGTGATGGTACCGGCCAGTTCGGTGGAGTTGCCGGAGACCGCCGTGCTCAGTTCGGTCATGATCCGCTGCAGCGAGCCCACCGAGCCGGAGTCGACCTGCGCGGTGATGCTCACCAGCAGATCCTCGACCGTGGCCGCGGCCGATCCGTCGCCGGTGAGGGTCTGCCCGTCGCGGGCCGGCACCGCGGCGTTCTCGGCCGGCGGCAGCAGGGCGACGAAGACGTCGCCGAGCGGAGTCGCCTGGCGCAGTTCCGCATTCGAGTTCAACGGGATCTGCACCTTCTTGGACACGTTCATCGTGACGATGGCGCGGTAGTTCTTGACCGCGATGTCGGTCACCTCGCCCACATCGGTGCCGCCGAGCCGAACCTTGGCCTGGCCGGGCAGATTCAGGGCGTTCTCGAACTCGGCCTTGATCGAGACCGAGTCGCCGATGTCGCCCGGCGCGGGCAGCGGGATCTGCTCGACGGTGATGCCGGGCACGGCACCGCAGGCCGTCAGGCTGATCGTGGTGGCCAGCGCGACGGCGGCGGCGGCGAGTCTCTTGGTGCCGATCATTTCTCCATCAACCTCAGCAGCGATGAGTAGACGCCCAGATCGGGGCCGAAGTCGGCGAGCTGACCGGTGCGGCAGCCGTTCTTCTGCAGGTTGATCGCCTCGCAGAAGCGGTTGACCATCTCGTTGTCGAGCAGCGACTTGTCCAGCAGCACTTGGGCACGCCAAGCGCCCTGCTCGGCGGAGACGGAGTTGGTGAGGTTCTGGAACAGCAGCGGCCCCAGGTCGATGGTCTCGACCACCTGCCGTGAGTAGTCGGACAGGTTCTCGATCAGCGAGGAGAGCCGCCCGGTCGCGTCGCCGAGCGTCCCGGAGTTGGCCTGCAGGAACTCGGCGGTGTTGGCCAGGGTGGTGTTCACGTTGGCCAGCGTCGCGTCCAGACCCGGTGCCTGGTCGCCGAGCATCTCGGCCACCCGGGTGATCGAGTTCGAGAACGACAGCATCTTCGGATAGTTGTCGGTCAGCGCGGTGGTCAGCGAGCTGGTCGCCTTGATGATCTGCGCCAGGGCATCGCCGTTGTCGGCGGTGGTGCGGCCGGCCGCGGCCAGCGCGGCGAGTGCATCCTTCATCCGCTGCCCGTTGCCGTCCGCGATACCGGAGCTGATGTCGACGAAGTCGGCCAGCGGACCTTCGCCGGGGGCGTCGCCGGACAGGTTCTCCACCAGCGAGTCGATCGAGTCGAACAGGGTGTCGAGCTCCACCGGCGCCTTGGTGTCGGTCACCGTACCGCCCGGCGAGAGCTTCTCGCCGCCCTGATACACCGGCGTGAGCTCGATGTGCCGGGTGGTGACGATGGAGGTGTTGACGATCGCCGCCGTAACATCCTTGGGCAGGGTGATGTCGTCGTCGACGCTGAACTCCACCTTGACCCGGGTGGCCTCCGGCGTGATCGACAGCACCCGGCCCACCGGCATGCCGAGGATCGCGATGTCGTTGCCGGCGTACAGGCCCGGCGCCCGGTCGAAGTAGGCCGTGTACTTCTCGGCCTGGCCGAAGGTGACCTGCCAGCTGTCCGGGAGCAGCGAGCAGCCGCTGAGGCCGAGCACGGCCGCGGTGATCAGCGCGATCGCCGCCGGCACGCCGCGGCGGCCGGACCGCCGGCGGGAGAACAGTCGATTCAGCATCCGTCCACCACCCGGGCCAGGCAGAGCCAGTTGTCGGGGAAGATGCCCCACGGCAGATAACTGGTGGCGTACGGACCGTCGCCGGTCAGGTTGACCACCGTGCGGGCGGTGATCGGCAGGATGTCGAGCAGGTTGCGCAGGTTGTCCCGGTTCTTCTCCAGACCCTGGGTGATGGTGTTCAGGTTGGCCATCACCGGCGCGAACTGATTCCGGTTCTCCGCGGCCAGGGCGGTGGCCTGCTCGGTCATCTCCGCGACCCCGTCGAGCAGCCGGGTGACCAGTTGTTCGCGGGCGGTGATCTTCCCGGCCAGCTGCGAACCCTGCCCCACGATCACCGACAGCTGCTGCTGGCTGGCGTTGACCTGATCGGTGATCGCCTGGGTGTCCTTGATCAGCTGGTTGACCTGATCGGTCCGGTTGTTGAGCACGTCGGCCATGTCCGTGAGCGCGTCGAGGGTCGGCGCGGCGATCGCCGGGGCGCCCTGCAGCTGCTTGTTGAGCGAGGTGATGCTGGCGGCCAGTTCCTCGTCGTCGATGCCGGCCAGGATCGGGGTGCCCTTGGCGAGTGTCTGCTGCAGGTCGTAGGGCACCCGGGTCTCCTCGATCGTGCCGTTGGGCGCCTCGTGGGCGCCGTCACCGAGTTCGAGGTCGATGAAGCGCTGACCGAGCAGCGTGGACATCTTGATCTCGGCGGACCCGGTGTCGGTGACCTTCACGTCGTCGTTCACCCGCATGGTGATGGTGACGTGGTCGCCGGCCAGTTCCGTGCCGGAGACCTCGCCGACGTCCACGCCGGCCACGCGCACCTTGTCGCCGGGCCGGATGCCGCCCGCCTGGGCGAAGTCGGCCGAGTAGGTCCGCTTGCCGATGCCGAGCTCCTTGAAGCCGACGATCGCCACGATCAGCGCGATGATCACCACCAGGCCGATCAGGCCGTACCACATCAGCCGCCGGCTGCTCGGGCCGCGTTTGGCGTTGTGCCGGCCGCCGGCCCCCTTCGCTGCAGCCGCCGCGGTCTCGGCGGAACTCTGCTTCTCAGTCATCGGCTTCTCGCTCATCGGCACACCACCGAATGGTTCTCTCCACCGATCTTGTTGATCAGTCCCGGCGGCAGCAGGACGTCACCGATGGCGATGTCGAGGTCGCAGAGATAGATGTTCAGATACGCACCCTGGCTCATCACCATCGGGAAGTGCACGAAGAACTCCGGCAGCAGCTCGGCACCCTTGTCGAGCTTTCCGCCGATCCGGATCAGTTTGTCGGTGGCGGTACGGGCGTAGGTGCCAGCCGACCGCAGCTGGCTGCGGCTCTGCGTGAGCACGTCGCCGAAGCCCTCGGCGGTCTGCCCGATCAGGTCCACCGAGCGCCCGAAGGCCTGCGAGTTCCCGTTCAGGTTCTCCACCAGCGCCGATGCCGAGGTCAGCAGGGTGCTGATCTGATCGCCCTGGGAGGCCATCTCCCGCATCACCGACGACAGCCCGTTGATGATCTCGCCGAGCACCTGGTCCCGGTCGGCCATGTCCTCGGCGAGCTGCCCCACCTGCGCCACCGTCTGGGTGAGCGCCACCTGGTCGCCCTGGAAGGTCTTGACCAGCGACTCGGAGAGTCCGTTGACCTGTTCCGGGGTGAGGGTGTCGAAGACCGGCTGGAAGCCGGCGAGCAGCCGGGTCACGTCGAACGAGTCCTCGCCGGGCAGATCCAGCTTGGCGCCCTTCGAGAGCTTGGTGCCGGGCACCTGACCGTCGAGGCTCAGCGCCAGATAGCGCTGCCCGATCAGATTCTGGTAGCGGATGGCCGCACGGGTGTTGTCGTAGACCGGCTGATCGTTGAGCACGCTGAAGCCCACCTTGGCGGTGTCGCCGTCGAGGTCGATGGACTGCACCCGGCCCACCCGCACGCCCGCCATCCGCACGTCGTCGCCCACCGACAGTCCGGAGGCGTCGTTGAAGGTGGTGGTGAAATCGCCGGTGGGGCCGTCGATGGTCCGCTCGAGGGTCGACCAGATCAGGTAGGTCAGCAGCAGGGCGACCACGGCGAAGATGCTGAAACCCAGCAACGGCTTGCGAATACTCGCTTCGGCACTGCTGCTCATCACCGGCCTCCCTTCTTCGTCGGGGCGGCGCCGGAGACCAGCGGTCCGAGCATCAGCGTGTCTGCGGCGCCGGGCTTACGGCCGAGGGCCGCGCCGAGGGTCTCGTCGTCCTGTTTGGTGGTCACCGTGCCGGCGACGGTGCGGCGCTGCATGTCCTGCGGGTACACCCGCAGCGGCCCGGAACTGGTGGGACCGGTGCCGGTGCCCGGGCCCACACAGCCCGGCCCGCGCAGAGTGCCGTACTTGCCGCCGTTGTACACCGGGCAGTTCAGTCGGCTGTAGCGCTCGAAGGCGCCGAAGCTGACGCCGATGTTGAGCTGGACGTGACCGTTGACGCCGGTGAACACCCCGAGCACGCGGCCGGCCAGCACGTACAGCTGCTCCACGGCCTGAGGCATGGCGTCGGGCTCGTAGACCAGCGCGCCGAGGGAGGTGTTCAGATCGGTCACCACCCGCTTGCCGGCGTCCCCGTTGCGGGCGAACAGCGTCTGGGTGGTGTCGAGCAGTCCCTGGCCGCCGGCCAGCAGGGCGGTCAGGTCCTGTTCCTTCTCGGCGACGGTGATCGCCGGGACCACCGACTTGCCGAGTGCGTCGAGCAGTTCGGGGGCCGACGAGGCCAGTCCGCTGACCGAGCGGTTGAAGTTCTCGAAGCCGGACGGCGCGCCCGCCGGGAACTGCGCGTTGAGGTTCTTCCAGTAGTCGTCGAGCACACCGACGAAGGTGTTGAAGACGTCGCCGCCGCCCTGCAGGGCGTCGGCGATGGTGGTGAGCACCATCCCCAGGTCCTCGGCCGGCACGGCCTGCAGGAGTTTGCGCAGGTCGTTCTGGGCGTCCTGCAGCCGCACGGTCGGCTCGGAGGTGTCGGCCCGCACGGTGTCGCCGGAGGCCAGGTGATCGCCGCTGGCGGTGACGCCCTCGGCCAGCAGCAGCTGCACCGAGTTCACACCGAACAGGTTCGAGGGCACGGTCCGGGCAGTCACGTTGGCCGGAATGCCCGAGGACTGATTCTCGTCGAGCTCGATGTCGACCTTCTTGAGCGCGTCCGCACCCGAACTGCCCTCGGGCACCGACACCGAGGCGACGCTGCCGACGATCAGCCCGTTGTAGCGGACGTCGGCACCCGAGATGAGGCCGTCGCCCACGTCGTTGAGTTCGGCGGTGACCGTGGTGTAGCTGTCGAATTTGCCCTCGTAGCGCATCATCAGCAGCACCAGCACCACCACGGCGACGGCCAGGAAGGCCAGTCCGCGCAGGACGTAGTCGCGGATCGACGGATCGCGGCCGCCCACATCGATTCTCACCATGGTGCCCGCCTACCCCGAGATCCTGATGCCGGCGGTGGTGCCCCAGAAGACCAGGGTCATGATCAGGTTGGCGAAGACGATGGTGATGATCGACAACCGGATCGCGTGACCGGCGGCGATTCCGACGCCCTCCGGTCCGCCCGAGGCGAAGTACCCGTAGTAGCACTGGATGAACGTGGTCAGCAGGACGAAGACGATCACCTTGAGGAAGGACCAGACCACGTCCTGGGACAGGATGAACTGCTGGAAGTAGTGCAGGTAGGTGCCGGTGCCCTGACCGCTCTGCAGCTGGAACATCAGCTGGGCGGCCAGGTAGTTGGCGGCCAGCGAGATGGCGTACAGCGGGATGATCGACAGGACCGCGGCGGCCATCCGGGTGGTCACCAGATACGGCAGCGGCCGGATCGCAATGGATTCGAGGGCGTCGATCTCCTCACTGATCCGCATCGAGCCCAGCTGTGCGGTGAACCGGCAGCCGGACTGGGCGGTGAAGGCGGTGGCGGCGAGCAGCGGGGCGATCTCGCGGGTGGTGGCGAACGCCGACAGCGCGCCGGTGACCGGCGACATGCCGAGCAGGTTCAGGGCCGTGTAGCCCTCGATGCCGACGGTGGCGCCGCCCATGATGCCCAGGATCACCATGACGCCCACGGTCCCGCCGCCCACGACCAGCGCACCGTTGCCCCAGGCCACGTCCGAGAGCAGTCGCCACACTTCCTTCTGGTAGTGCCGGAAGGTGATGGGCGCCAGACCGATCGACTTCACCAGGAAGGTGATCAGGTGCCCCATGGCGACGAGGCCGTCGCGCGGGTACTCCCACAGCTTCTTGAGCCAGCCGAAGGGGCGCAGGGCCGGCGCGGTATACCGCGATGCCGTCACGTCACACCACCTTCGCCGGGACCACGAGGGCGAAGATCTGCGTGAGGACCACGTTGACCGTGAACAGCAGCAGCACCGAGTTCACCACGGCCGCGTTCACCGAGTTGGCCACCCCGGCCGGACCACCGCTGGTCTGCAGTCCGCGGTCGCAGGCGACGATCGCCACGATCGAGCCGAAGATGACGGCCTTGACCAGAGCGAAGATCAGATCGGAGGTGCCGGCGAAGGAGGCGAAGGTGCCGGTGTAGCTGCCCGGTGTTCCGCCCTGGAAGTAGACGTTGAACAGGTAGCCGGTGATGAAGCCGACGAAGCAGACGAAGCCGCAGAGCAGGAAGCTGACGACCATGGTGGCCAGCAGCCGCGGCGAGATCAGCCGCTGCACCGGGTTCACGCCCATCACCTTCATCGCGTCGATCTCGTCGCGGATGGTGCGCGAGCCGAGGTCGGCGGCGATCGCCGAGCCGACGGCGCCGGCCAGCAGCAGCGAGGTGACCAGCGGGGCGCCCTGCCGGATCACGCCCAGGCCGGTGGCCGCACCGGAGAACGAGGTGGCACCGATCTGGCCGGCGATGTTGGACACCTGGATCGAGACGATGACCCCGATCGGGATGGCCACCAGAAGTGTCGGGAAGACCGATGTCGACGACATGAACGCGCACTGCCGGACGAATTCCTTGAACGGGAACTGCCGCTTGACGATGTCGGTGAACAGCGCCTTGAAGACCTCGACGAACATCGCCAGCTGACGACCGAAGGTTTCGAAGGACTTGACGATGTGGTCGTTGAACCACTTTCCCGGTCCGGATGCGGACCAGCGCCGGGGAGCCGGAACGGCACTTGCGGTGTCTGCGCTCACTCCCCTGCCTTCACGCTCGTCGACGCTTTGCGGAACGGTGTTCCGGCCCCGCGCAGGCCGCCTCGCGGGCGACCGTGGCTAGCAATATACAGAACACTGCGACACAGATGTGCTCGCCATCACTAGTTTGCGGAGCTGTGACCCGGGCGTCTGACGGCTGATGCAGGTGGGGCCGTATCCTGCGGATCAAGCCGACCGAGGTGCTAATTACCGACGGGTAGCGCCCGGGCGCGTCGTACGGCGTGTCGCGTCAGCGTGTCGCGAACGGTGTCGTTCGTTCAGGTGAGGTAGCGGTATGCCGGAGTGCCCGGTTCGAGGCGTTCGACCTGAAGCCGGGAGCGCGCCATGCGGTCCTGCAGACCGGGCAGCGATGCCGGGTCGCCTAGCTCGATGCCCACCAGTGCGGCCCCGGTCTCGCGGTTGTTGCGCTTGACGTATTCGAAGAGGGTGATGTCGTCGTCCGGGCCGAGGACCTCGTCGAGGAAACGACGCAGCGCACCGGGCTCCTGCGGGAAGTTCACCAGGAAGTAGTGCTTGAGTCCGCGGTGGACGAGTGAGCGTTCGATGATCTCGCCGTAGCGCGAGACGTCGTTGTTGCCGCCGGAGACCAGCGCCACCACATCGGCGTCGGGCGGCAGGGCCAGCTCGGCGAGTACGGTGGCCGCCAGCGCCCCGGCCGGCTCGGCGATGATGCCCTCGTTCTGGTACAGCTCGAGCATCGTCGAGCAGATCGCGCCCTCGTCGACATGGGTCACCAGCACCCCGCCCGGCTCCACCCGGGCCTCCCGCCGATCGATCACCGGCACCGCCGGGGTGCCCGGGATGCTCGCCAGCACCGGGTGGTCCACGACCACCGCACCGGCGGCCGCCATCACCGAGTGCCCGAGGCTCCCGATGCGTTTGACCGAAGCGCCGTCGACGAACGGGTCCACCTCGTCGAGGGTGTGGGGTTCACCGGCCACCAGCGCGGCCGCCAGGCTCACCGCCCCGCGCGGCTCGACGGCGACGATGGACACGTTCGGGTCGAGGGCCCGCAGGTAGGTGACGATGCCGGCCAGGCAGCCGCCGCCGCCCACCGGCAGGACCACCACGTCCGGGACCCGGCCGAGCTGGTCGACGATCTCCAGGCCGATGGTGCCCTGTCCGGCCGCGGTGCGCGGATCGTCGAAGGCGTGGATCCAGGTGGCGCCGGTGCGCAGCACGTCGGACTGGGCCGCCGAGGCCGCCGCGTCGTAGGTCTCCCCCACGGCGATCAGCTCGACGAAGTCCTTGCCGTGCCAGCGGATGCGATCGCGCTTCTGCTTGGGGGTGGTGGTCGGGACGTAGATGCGGCCGTGCACCCCCATCGTGGCGCAGGCGAAGGCCACGCCCTGCGCGTGGTTCCCGGCGCTCGCGGCCACCACGCCGGCCTCGCGTTCGGCGGGGGTGAGCTGCGCCATCACATTGTAGGCGCCGCGGATCTTGTAGGACCGCACCGTCTGCAGGTCCTCGCGCTTGAGGTGGACGGCGGCGCCGGTGTTCTGCGAGAGCCGCGGCGTCTTCTCCAACGGGGTCCGCGCCACCACGCCGTCGAGCCGCCGGGCGGCCTCTTCGATGGCCGCGACGGTCAGTCCGGGATCGACGGGTTCGACGGCGGGCCGGTCAGTATCGGATGTCGCGCTCACGGCTTCTATGGTCGCACCGACGGGCTGCGAGGCTGCGCTCGCCCCACCAGACGACGACCATCGCCGCACCCGCGAGCCATGCGGCCAGGGAACCGGAGCCGCCGAGGGCCAGCACGAGCGGAACCACCAGGACGGCCACGACGAGTGCGTGCAGCTTGTGCAGCGGCCAGTCGACACCGAAGACCGTCGCCGCGGGCAGTGCGGTCGCCGGCTCGTTGAGGGTGGTCATGACACCAGTATAACCACACCCGCAGGGAAAGTTTCGGCTATCCGAAACAAAATGCTCAGCCGGCCAGGCAGCTCGGTCCCAGCAGCGCCTTCAGGTCGCCCATCAGTGCCGACGACGGAGTGACCCGCAGCGCCTCGGTGAGCCGCAGCTGGGTCTGATTGCGCTCGCTCACCAGCGTGACGTGCACATCCGAGGTGCCCGGATGGCGGCTCAGCACCTGTTTGAGGGCGGTCACCTTGGCCGGGGTGCAGGCGCGGGCGGTGAGCGTGAGGCTCAGCGGTTTGCTCGCGCCGGCCGCGGACAGGTCCGGCACCGCCAGATCGTTGGCGCTGATCATCGTCGAATCGTCGCGCTTGTTCACCCGCGCCTTGACCAGCACGATGTTGTCGACCGTCAGGTCCATGCCGTACACGGAGAAGGCCCTCGGGAAGAAGTAGACCTCCACCCCGCCGACCATGTCCTCGATGGTCACCGCCGCCCACGGCTCGCCCTTCTTGTTCACCCGCCGGGTGACCGAGCTGATGATGCCGCCGATGGTGATCTGTGCACCGTCTTTGACCTGATCCTCGAGCAGCGCAGAGATCGCGGTGTCTGTCTGCGCCGACAGCGCGTGCTCGATGCCGGCCAGCGGGTGACCGGACACGTACAGGCCCAGCATGTCCCGTTCGAGCGCCAGCTTGTGCTTGGAGTCCCACTCTTCGTCGGGCACCTTGACCGCGAAGACCTCGCCGAGCGAGTCGTCGCCGCCGGCATCGCCGAACAGGTCGAACTGGCCGATCGCCTCGGCCTTCTTGGTGCTCAGCACCGAGTCGACGGCATCGGCGTGCACCAGGAACAGGCCCTTGCGGGGGTGCTCCATCGAGTCGAAGCCGCCTGCCTTGATCAGCGATTCGGTGACCTTCTTATTGCAGGCGGTCACGTCGATCTTGGCCAGATAGTCCGAGAACGTGGTGAAGGCGCCCTTCTCCTCGCGGGAGGCGATGATCGAGGCGACCACGCCGCTGCCCACGTTGCGGATGGCGGCCATGCCGAACCGGATGTCGTCGCCGACGGCCGCGAAATCGGCGCGCGAGGCGTTCACGTCCGGCGGCAGCACCGTGATACCCATCTTGCGGCAGTCCGCCAGGTAGATCGCGGACTTGTCCTTGTCGTCGCTGACCGAGGTGAGCAGGCCGGCCATGTACTCGGCCGGGTAGTTCGCCTTGAGATAGGCGGTCCAGTACGAGACCAGGCCGTAGCCGGCCGCGTGCGACTTGTTGAACGCGTAGCCGGCGAACGGCAGCACCGTGTCCCAGAGCGCCTTGATGGCCTGTTTGGAGAAGCCGTTGCCCTGCATCCCCGCCTCGAACTTGGCGAAGTTCTCGTCGAGGATCTCCTTCTTCTTCTTACCCATCGCTCGGCGCAGCAGGTCGGCTTCGCCGAGCGAATAGCCGGCCACCTTCTGCGAGAGCTGCATGATCTGCTCTTGGTAGACGATCAGGCCGTAGGTCTCGGCGAGGATCTCCTTGAGCGGCTCCTCGAGCTCCGGGTGGATCGGCTTGACCTCCTGGAGCCCGTTCTTGCGTTTGGCGTAGTCGGTGTGCGCACCGACGTCCATCGGGCCCGGACGGTACAGCGCCAGCACGGCGACGATGTCCTCGAAACCGGTGGGCTGCATCATCTTGAGCAGTTCGCGCATGCCCGCACCGTCGAGCTGGAACACGCCGAGGGTGTCGCCGCGGGCGAGCAGTTCGTAGGTCTTGGCATCGTCGAGCGGCAGTTTGTCCAGGTCCAGGTCGATGCCCCGGTTGGCCTTGATGTTGTCCAGGGCATCACCGATCACGGTGAGGTTGCGCAGACCCAGGAAGTCCATCTTCAGCAGGCCGATGGCCTCGCAGGAGGGATAGTCCCAGCCGGTGATGATCGCGCCGTCCTGGGCGCGCTTCCACACCGGGATGGCATCGGTGAGCGGCTCACAGGACATGATCACCGCGCAGGCGTGCACGCCGGCGTTGCGGATCAGGCCCTCGAGGCCGAGCGCGGTGTCGTAGATGCGTTTGACGTCCGGGTCGGTCTCGATCAGGGTCCGCACCTCGGCGGCCTCGCCGTAGCGCTCGTTGGACGGATCGGTGATGCCGGCGACGGTGATGTCTTTGGCCGCGACCGGCGGCGGCAGCGCCTTGGCGATGCGGTCGGCGATGGCGAAGCCGGGCTGGCCGAACTGGACGCGGGCCGAGTCCTTGAGCGCGGCCTTCGTCTTGATGGTGCCGAAGGTGATCACCTGGGCGACCTTGTCGTGGCCCCACTTCTCGCTGGCGTAGGTGATCATCTCGCCGCGGCGGCGGTCGTCGAAGTCGATGTCGATATCGGGCATCGACACGCGTTCGGGGTTGAGGAACCGCTCGAACAGCAGACCGTGCGGGATCGGATCGATGTTGGTGATGCCCAGCGCCCAGGCCACCAGTGAGCCGGCGGCGCTGCCTCGGCCGGGCCCGACCCGGATCCCCACCTCGAGGGCGTGGGCGATCAGGTCGCCGACCACCAGGAAGTAGGCCGGGAAGCCCATCTGGTTGATCACCGTGAGCTCGTAGTCGGCGCGCTCGGCGTAGTCCGCCGGGACCGGGCCGCCCTCGAACCGGCGGTCCAGTCCGGCGAGCACCTCGCGGCGCAGCCACGACTCCTGGGTGTGGCCGTCGGGCACCGGGAAGACCGGCATCCGGTCGCGGTGGGTGAAGACCTCGGAGTAGGACTGCACCCGCTCGCCGATCTCCAGCGTCGCATCACAGGCCCCGGGCACCACGTCGTCCCAGAGCGCGCGCATCTCGTCGGCCGATTTGAGGTAGTAGCCGTCGCCGTCGAACTTGAAGCGGGTCGGATCGGAGAGGGTCTTGCCGGTCTGCACGCACAGCAGCGCCTCGTGGGCGGAGGCGTGCTCGCGGGTCACGTAGTGGCAGTCATTGGTGACCAGCGGTTTGATGCCGAGTTTGCGGCCGATCTCGAGCAGGCCGTCGCGGACGCGCTGCTCGATCTCGAGACCGTGCTCCATGAGCTCGAGGTAGAAGTTGTCCTTGCCGAAGATGTCCTGCCACTTGGCGGCGGCCTCGAGGGCCTCACGGTCGTGTCCGAGCCGCAGCCGGGTCTGCACCTCGCCGGACGGACAGCCGGTGGTGGCGATGATGCCCTCGGCGTGCTGGGCGATGATCTCGGCGTCCATACGCGACCACTTGCCCAGCTGCCCCTCGATCGAGGCCAGCGAGGACAGTTTGAACAGGTTCCGCAGGCCGGTCGCGTTCTCGGCGACCATGGTCATGTGCGTGTACGCACCCGAGCCGGAGACGTCGTCGCTCTTCTGGTCACGGCTGCCCCACAGCACGCGTTTGGTGTTGAACCGCGACTCCGGGGCGACGTAGGCCTCGATGCCGATGATCGGTTTGATGTCGTGCTTGATCGCCGTGTTGTAGAACTCGCTGGCACCGAACATGTTGCCGTGGTCGGTCATCCCGATCGCCGACATGCCCAGCCGCTGCGCCTCGGCGAACAACGGCGCGACCTTCGCGGCGCCGTCGAGCATCGAGTACTCGGTGTGGTTGTGCAGGTGGACGAACGACCCGGACACTCGGCGGCTCCTGATGCATCGCGGCTGATGGAAACTGCGGGAACGACCCCCACTCTAGGCGGCCCCTCCGACAGTACCGGCGCGGCTCGCCCGCCTGTGACGGATGAGGCGTCACGGCTCCCGGAGAACCGCCAACGCATGCTCCAGGTCGGCGGGATAGGGCGCGGTGAATTCCACACGCCGGCCGTCCGCGGGGTGGGCGAAGGAGAGCGATCGGGCGTGCAGCCACTGCCGGTCCAGGCCCAGCCGGGTCGCGAGTTTCGGGTCGGCACCGTAGGTCGGATCGCCCACGCACGGGTGGTGCAGCGCCGAGAAGTGCACCCGGATCTGGTGTGTGCGACCGGTTTCCAGATCGATGTCGAGCAGGCTGGCTGCGGCGAACATCTCCAGGGTCTCGTAGTGCGTCACCGACTCCTTGCCGTTGCTGGTCACCGCGAAGCGCCAGTCCGAGCCCGGATGCCGGCCGATCGGTGCATCGATGGTGCCCTCCGGCGGATCCAGATGTCCCTGGACCACCGCGTGATAGACCTTGTCGACGGTGCGCTCCTTGAACGCCCGCTTGAGCACGCTGTACGCGTGTTCGGACGCCGCGAGCACCATCGCCCCCGAGGTGCCCACGTCCAGCCGCGAGACGATGCCCTGCCGCTCGGCCGCCCCCGAGGTGGCGATCCGGAAACCCGCCGCGGCCAGCGCACCGACCACGGTCGGGCCGGTCCAGCCCTGCGAGGGATGTGCGGCCACTCCCGGCGGCTTGTCGACGACGATGATGTCCGAGTCGTGATAGAGCACGTCGAGGTCCTCGACCGGGGTGGGCTCGACGCGCAGCGGCCGGACCGGTTCGGGCAGGGTCACGTCCAGCCAGCGGCCGGCCGCCAGTTTGTGCGACTTGCCCACGGGCACACCGTCGACGGTGATGTCGCCGGCGTCGGCCAGGCCGGCCACCACCGTGCGGGACAGTCCGAGCAGCCGGGACACCGCGGCGTCCACCCGCAGTCCGTCGAGCCCGTCGGGCACCGGCATCGATCGTGATTCGCGGCTCATCCCTGCTCCCCAGTTCCCTGCTCCCCAGTTCCCTGCTCTCCGGTTCCCTGCTCCCCTGCGTCGGGGCCTCCGGCCGGCTGGTCGTCGTCGCTGGATCCGGACTCGTGCCGGGCCGCCCAGCCCGATCGGCTGCCGTCGTAGTCGTAGCCGAGCAGGGTGAGCACCACCAGCAGTACGGCGCCGCAGACCACCGCCGAGTCGGCGACGTTGAACACCGGCCACCAGCCCACCGAGACGAAGTCGACGACGTGCCCGCGCAGCGGGCCGGGTTCGCGGAAGATCCGGTCGGTCAGATTGCCCAGCGCCCCGCCGAGCACCAGCCCCAGTCCGATCACCCAGCCGAGCGAGCCGAGCCGCCGGCTGTACCGGATGATCACGGCCACCACCGCCAGGGCCACAAAGGTGAGGATCCAGGTGTAGCCGGTCGCCATGGAGAACGCCGCCCCGCTGTTGCGGATCAGCGTCAGCGTGACCGTGTCACCGATGATCTGCACCGGATCGGCCGGATCCAGGTACGCCACCGCCAGCGTCTTGGTCAGCAGGTCCAGCAGATAGGCGGCCAGCGCGGTGACCGCGAGCACGACGAGCAGGGTGCGGGAGGACGGGGCGCGGGCGCCCGATGCGGGCGGCGCGGGTTCAGTCATACCGTCGATTGTTCCGCACGGCGCCTGCCGGTGCCGCCACCGCCCCGCACTAGGGTGATGGGCGTGATGTCCTCCTCCCGCTCCGGCCGGTTCCGCGGCCTGGTCCCGCTGTCCGTCGCCGTGACCGCCGCACTGACCCTCGGGGCGTGCTCGTCCGGCGGCGAGGACACCCCGGCCGACGACGACGGCGGGTGCGCCCGCACCAGCACCTCGGCCGCCGCGGGTGTCCGTCCGATCAGCATCTCGCCGGCCGCGGTGACGGTGCTCGCGCCGGGCGACGGCGAGCGGCGGGTGCCGGCGCCCGAGCCGGACCTCCAGAGCCCGCAGCAGGTGCAGCTGAGCACCGAGAGCACCGAGGTCTCCGTGGCCCCGGGCAGCGGCCAGGAGCAGGCCGATCCGGAGAACGGCGGCGTGCAGAACACCGTCGAATCGCTGACCGTGCCGCTGACGGCGCGGGCCGGCTGCGAGAACGCCGACGACCTGGAGATGACGCTGGGCAGCCCGCAGTCTCCGGACGAGGCTCTGCAGCCGGGGCTGCCGGCCATGGACGGTACCCGCAGCGGGGTGACCTACCGGGACGGCCTCAATCCGACCAGCCTGCGCATCCTGCCGGCCGACGGTTCGGAGGCGCCGGCCCAGCGCGCCGTCGAACAGTCGCTGGTCAACGCCTTCACCCATGCGGTGCCGCTGCCGACCACCGCGGTCGGCGTGGGCGCGCACTGGCGGGCCACCCGCACCGTCTCGTCGGCCATCACGGTGGCCCAGACGATCGACGTGGTGCTCAAGCGCTGGACCGGCCGGGTGCTCACGCTGGAGGTGAAGGTGGACGAGAGCCCCGCCGATTCGACCTTCCGGATCCCCGGATCCACCGAGACCCTGCAGGTCAGCCGGTTCGCGAATGCGGGCTCGGGGACGCTGACGGTGGATCTGGGCCGGCTGCTGCCCACCGGCGGTGAGCTGACGATGGCCGGCGCCCGGGAACTGGTGGGCGCCGATCCGGGCCGGCCGATCCTGCAGCGCACCGGCTTCACCATGTCCTGGAAGACGGCTTCCTGATCTGCGGGTGCGCCCGCCCCGCAGAGACGACGATCCTCCCGCCGGCGCGGCCGGACGGGAGGATCGCTGCGTTGCGGGACCGCGGAGCGGTCAGTTCGCCGACGAGGTCCTCGACGACTTCTTGGACGTGGTCTTCTTCGACGAGCCGGTGGTCTCGTCCGCGCACAGCGGGGACTTCACGTCGCCGGAGCTCAGCAGCGGGCACACGGTGGACTTGGCGAGCTTCCAGCGGCCGTTGTCGTAGACGATTGCGGCGTCGACCTTGGTCGGCGGGTTGTCCGGCAGCTTCACCTCCACCTTGACCTTGGCCTTGCGCGGGCCGTCGCTGATCACCGGTCGCTTGATCTCGTAGGTCACGTCCGGGTTGTCCTCGGCGACCGTGACCAGCTGATCGAACAGGTCGGGGTCCACCTCGGAGCCCTCGACCAGGCTGGTCTTGTCCGCAGCCGGGATCTTGGGGTTGAGCGCCTTCTGCAGCATCTCGTTGAGCACCTCGACGCTCGGCCGCTTGGACGCATTGGTCAGCTGCGCGTCCAGGCCGTCGTCGGCGGCGGTCGAGGCCGACGACGAGGTCGTCACCTCGGGCAGCCCCGAGTCGTCGTCGCCACCGCCACACGCGGCGGTCGCGGCCACGGCCGCAGCGGTCACACCCACCATCACGAACTTGCGAAACTTCACCGATCATCCTCCATAAGCCTCTGCCCGGCCGTCCTCCTGGGCGCGGGCTCACCCAACTATGCCAAAAGAATCCGCCTGCGCGCATTGTGCACACGGGCGGCCAGGCCCGCCGGGGCCACCGATCCCCGGCCCCGACACACGGGCAGCCGGCCGTCATTAGTGACAGAATCAGGCCATGAGTCCACGTCAGGTTGTGATGATCACCACTGGCGGCACCGCCGCCTCCCGCACCACCGAGGACGGCGCGGTGCCCGTGCTCACCGCCCGGGAGCTGATTCCCGAGACCGTCTCGCAGGTGCAGGTGCGTCCCGTGGATCTGATGAACGTCGATTCGTCGGCGATGACGGTGCATCAGCAGTTCGAGGTGATCCGGGCGATCGCCGAGGCGCTGAGCGATCCGGCGGTGGACGGCGTGGTGGTGGTGCACGGCACCGACACTCTGGAGGAGACCTCCTATCTGGCCGACTGCTTCGCCGGCGATCCGCGGCCGGTGGTCTTCACCGGCGCCCAGTATCCGGCCGATCACCGACTCTCCGACGGTCCGGCCAACATCGCCGCGGCGATCGATCTGGCCGCCGGCCCCGACTCCCGCGGCCGCGGCGTGCTGATCGCCCTCGGCGGGCGGGTGCTGGGTGCTCGAGGCTCGTTCAAGGCGTCGACCACCGAGGTCACCGGCTTCGACACGGTGCACCCGGATCTGCCGCGGCCCCTGGTGGCCGCGGAGGTTCCCGGGGCGCTCCCGGCCCGGGTGGATCTGCTGGCGCTGTATCCGGGCGTCTCGCCGGGGACCATCGCCGCGGCGGTCGCCCAGCGCGCCGCGGGCATCGTGCTCTCGGCCACCGGCTCGGGCAATACCCATCCCGACATCACCGCCGAGGTCACGCTGGCCGTCCGCCGGGACGTCCCGGTGGTGGTCTCCACCCGGGTGCCCTACGGCGAGGTCGAACCCACCTACGGCGGCGCCGGCGGCGGGGTGGCACTGTTCCGGGCGGGCGCGATCTTCTCGCACTGGCTACGTGCACCCCAGGCCCGGATGGCACTGATCGCCCTGCTCACCGCGGGCGCGAGCCGCAGCCAGATCGCCGATTTCTTCGCCGCCTCCGAACCCTCGTAGAGCGGGTCGATCAGGGCGGGTCAACCGTCGGATCCGCCTGTCCCGCCAGGCATCTCGGCACCGGTCTCGCCGGTGCCTTCGCCGCTCGGGTCGAGGTCGGGCCAGTCCAGCGAGTCGAGTGGATCGGCCGGGGTCAGTGCCGGTTCGGGCAACCGGAAGGTGACCGCCCGGCCGGGCCCGGTGGTGCGGGTCTCGAAGCGGACGGTGACGAAGCCGTGGCCGCCGCCCTGCACCCAGCCGTGTCCGTGGTCGCGGTGCGAGACATCGGCGCCGGTGGGCCATTGGTCGGTGTCCGGCCACGGTCCGGCCTGCACCCCGGGCGCCGGCGGCCCGCCCTCCCGGTAGGCGGCACCGGTGGCCGCGCCGGCGGCCGGGTCGAGGGCGGCCGGATCGTCGAAGAGGGCGTACTGCTCGGCGTCGGTCAGGCCCGAGTAGCTCACCCCCACCAGTCGGATCGGCCCCACCTCGAGCGGGTCGAGCACGATGCGCTGGGCCGCGGCGGTGAGCACGTCCAGGTCGGTGCTGGCGGCCGGCATGGTGATCGATCGGGTGAGGATGGACATGTCGGCGCGGCGCAGCTTGACCACCACGGTGCGGGCGCCGCGGCCGTCGTCGAGCAGCCGCCGATGCGCGCCGGCCGCCGCACCGGCGACGGCCGAGCGCAAGCCGGGCAGGTCGACGATGTCGGTGGCGAAGGTCGATTCGGCGCTGATCTGCTTGGCGACGGCCCGCTCGGCCACCGGCCGCTCGTCGATACCGCGGGCCAGCCGGTGCAACGCCGGCCCCACGGTGCCGCCGAGCACCGAGGCCGCCTCGGCCTCGGTCATGGCGGCGAACTGACCGATGGTCTCCACACCGAGCCGGGCCAGCCGGCCGCCGGAGACCGGGCCGATCCCCCAGAGTTTGCGCACCGGCAGCCCGTGCAGGAACTCGATCTCCCGGCTCGGCGCGATCACCGCGAGCCCGTCGGGTTTGGCCAGCCCGGAGGCGATCTTGGCGATCTGCTTCCCGGAGCCGAATCCCACCGAGGCCGGCAGCCCCACCTCGTCGCGAATGGCCGCACGCAGGGTTTCGGCGAAGGCGCGGGCCTGCGCGGCGGTACCGCCGGCGAGCTCGGCCGGTTCGGCGAAGGCCTCGTCGAAGGACAGCGTCTCGATCACCGGGACATGGCGCCGGATGATGCCGAAGACCCGGCCGCTGACCGCCCGGTACACCGCCCCGCGCGGCGGCAGGATCACCGCCGACGGTCCGACCAGCCGGCGCGCCTGGTGCATCGGCATCGCGGAGTGGGCGCCGAAGGCGCGGGCGGCATAGCTGGCTCCGGCCACGACGCCGCGGCCGCCGGCCCCGCCGACGAGGACCGGACGGCCGGCCAGGGTGGGCCGGGTCAGTTCCTCCACCGACGCGAAGAAGGCGTCCATGTCGATGTGCAGCACCCAGCGCCCGCTGCGCTCGAGGTCCTCGGACGGATCCACCTCGCCAGCCTATCGGGGCCGGACGCGGCGCCCGCCCCGGCTACGTCCCCGGCCGGGCGTGGAAGACCGGCAGCGCGTCGAGGTGCCGACGCAGGGTCGGCGCGTCGTCGCCGGGAGTGATGCCGTCGGGCAGCAGACCGGCCACCTCCCAGCCCCAGCGCTGCAGATAGCGCTCGATCACGGCGAGTTTGATCTCCGGATCGGTCACCTCGGCCAGGTGGACGGCGGTGACCGAGCGGCCGCGGCGCAGCTGTGCCTGCGGATGGGCCCGGGCGTTGCGCACCCAGTCGGTCTCGCCGCGCGGTGCGACGAGGTACTGCTCGCCGCCGAGCCGGAGCGGATTGACCGGTACCCGGTGCTCGGCACCGGTACGCCGGCCGCGCACGGTCAGCGTCCGCGCCCCGGCCAGGCTCACTCCGAGATCGGCGAGTCCCCGGACGACGGCGTTGAGGGCGCGTTCGCGGCGGCGCAGGCCCCGGTGGGCGGTGTGGGCGGTCATGGTGTTCCCCAATCTGTGAGCGGTGCTCTCGTTTCAAGTGTGCGCGCCCCGGGCGAGAAATTCAAGAGCACCGCTCTCATTCGTGGCAGGATCGGGGCATGACCGGAACGCGAGCCCGCCGACGCCACGAGATCGAGCAGCAGATTCTGCAGCTCGGCCGACGACAGCTCGCCGAGTCGGGTGCGGCGGCGCTGTCGCTGCGGGCCGTCGCCCGGGAGCTGAACATGGTCTCCTCGGCCGTCTACCGCTACGTCGAGAGCCGCGACGAACTGCTCACCCGACTCGTCGTCGCCGCCTACGACGACCTCGCCGACACCGTGGACGAGCAGCTTGCGGCCACCACCGCGGACCCGGCCGAGCGGCTGGCCGCCGCCGCGACGGCGGTGCGGTCCTGGGCGGTGGCCCATCCCGCGGAGTTCTCCCTGCTCTACGGCAGCCCGGTGCCCGGCTACCACGCGCCGGCCGAGCGCACCGGCGGTCCGGGCACCCGGGTGATCGGCGTTTTGCTACGCACCCTGGCCGACGCCGAGAACACCGCCGCGACCTCCACTGCGGGCCCCACCACTGCGAGCCCCACTACTGCGAACCTCGGACCCGCACCGGACGCGCCCCTGGCCGGGGAACTGCAGGCGGTGGCCGACGAGTTCGGCGCGGCGCTGAGCCCGGCCGCGGCGATGCGCGCGATCGCCTTCTGGGGCTGGCTGATCGGGGCCGTCGGGCTGGAGGTGGCCGGCGGCTACGGCGCCGACACCTTCAGCGATCCGCAGGCGGTGTTTCAGGCTCAGCTGTCCGGGCAGCTCGCCGCGCTGCTCGGGAGCGGCCCCGATGGTGCGGCGAGCGCTACGGAGCCGACCGGCGGCGCGACCGGCACAGCCGCAGGACGTCGTCGGCCGAGCTGATCAGCCGGTCCATCTCCTCCCCGCCGTCACAGGTGCGCAGGGAGACGGTCACCGTCTCGCCCACCGGGCCGAGCACCTGCCACAGCGCACCGGACTCCTCCCAGCGGAGCAGGCGGTCGAGGTCGTCGGACATGTCCCCATTCCAGCACGACGAGCCGCCGCCGCGCGGAAACCGGCGAGTCGTGGATCACATCGGGGCCGCGCGTACCGTGACCCGGGTGAGCTTTTCGCGGTATGTGGCATTGGGAGATTCGTTCACCGAAGGCGTCGGGGATCCGGCGCCGGACCTGCCGAACGGGGTCCGCGGCTGGGCCGACCGGGTCGCGGCCGCCCTGGCGGCCGGCGAGCCCGACTTCGGCTACGCCAACCTCGCGATCCGCGGCCGCAAACTCGGTCCGATCCTGACCGAACAGATCGAGCCGGCCATCGCCCTCAACCCGGATCTGATCACCCTCTACGCCGGCGGGAACGACGTCCTGCGGCTCTCCGTCGACATCGACGCGCTGATGGCGAGCTACGACGAGGCCGTCGCCCGGCTGGTGGACACCGGCGCCCGGGTCGCGATCTTCACCCCGCACGACACCGCCGGCGGCGGCCGGCTCTTCGACGCGCTGCGCGGCCGCTTCGCCATCCTCGCCGAGGCGGTCCGCGAGATCGCCGACCGGCGCGGTGCGGTGATCGTCGACTTCTGGCGGCTCGAGGACTATCGGGACTGGCGGCTCTGGGACACCGACCGCCTGCACATGTCGCCGGCCGGCCACCAGCGGATGGCGATCGCCGTCCTCGACGCCCTGGGCGTGGCCCACGACCTGGCACCGCTGCCGCTGGCCGAGCTGCCGGAATCCTCCCCGCGCGAACAGTTCGCCGAGAACCTGCGCTGGACGCGCGAATTCCTCGGTCCGTGGCTCGGCCGCCGCCTGCGCGGCACCTCCTCGGGCGACGACATCACCCCGAAGTACCCCGACTACATCCATCCCGCCGCGCTCGCCACCGCCTGACCACGGCCCGGCCGGTCGCGGCCGGGGCTGCCGGGATGCGGCGCTCAGCCGCGGGTGACGGTCTCGAACCGGTACCAGCCGTACCAGGCCAGCAGGAGCGCGAACACCGAGCCGGCCGAGGCGATCGAGTCGGCCCCGAGGAACAGGTTGTAGTCGGCCGTCTCCCCCGCCTCCTGGCCGGCGCCGACCACGGTCAGCAGCACCCCGGAGACCGCGCCCAGCAGACCGAACAGCGCGAGCAGGGTCACCGCGAGCGCGCGCAGCGGCGCCCGCCGGCCGGGAACCGGGCGGACCAGCCCGAGCCGCGCCAGGATCAGCGCCCCGACCGCCGCACCGATCAGCGCCATCGCATTGCCGCCGACGGTGTCCGAGGCCCGGTGCCAGCGGGCGATCACCGTGTAGCCGCCGATGCCGATCGCCCACACGCCGACGACGATCATCGCCGGGGTGCGCCAGCGCCAGGGCACCACCACCAGCACCCCGCAGGCCACGGCCATCGCCACCGTGGTGTGCCCGCTGGGAAAACTGTTGTGCAGGATCGAATCCGGGGCGTCGACCAGCTCCGGACGCGGCAGCACCCAGCGTTTGAGGACCTCCGTGGCCACGACGGGTCCGCCGATCGTGGCGACTCCCGCGCAGGCGAGCCACCAACCCTCCCGGATCAATCCGATCAGGCCCACGATCGCCACCGCGACACCCAGGCTGGTCACCGTGATGGTGGCGAGCACCTCGTCGGCGCCGGTCACCTCGGCCGGATTCACCTGCAGGGCGCCCCGCAGTGCGGCGTTCTCGAGCCGCTGGCCGGTCGCGGTGCGCACGGCCAGCACATAGGCCGCGCACAGCACGGCGGTCGCCAGCAGGGCGAGCAGCAGCCAGCGCCGGCGGAAGCCGGCCGTCTCGATGCCCATCGTCGAGCCCGCGGTCAGCCGGCCCGGTGCAGGTCCACGGTCACGCCGTCGCCGAGCTCGGTGGCCCCGACCGGCGCGTCGTCCGCCGAGTCCACGGTCAGCTCCGTCGCCAGCACCTCTCCGGCGATCAGCGCGGCGTGCTCACGCGCGGTGGCCACCCGATCGGCCGGCACCACCAGCCGCACCGTGATGCGGTCGCTGATGTCCAGGCCGGCGTTGCGGCGGGCGTCCTGCAACTCGCGCACCCGGTCCTTGGCCCAGCCCTCGGCTTCGAGCGCCTCGGTCACCGTGGTGTCGAGCACCACCAGACCGCCGCCCCCGGGCAGCTCACCGGTCGAATCCGGTTCCACTGCAACGAGTTTGCGAGTGAACTCCGCGCCGCGCAGTTCGATCCCGTCGGCCACGACCACATCCTCACCGGTCTCCGGATCGGTCACCAGCTCCCAGTTCCCGGATTTGACCGCCTTGATGGCGCGCTGCACTTCCTTGCCGATCCGCGGGCCGGCCGCCCGCGCATTCACCGCCACCTCGACGCGGCCGTAGGCGTCCACGTCGGTGCTCAGCGCCACCTGCTTGACGTTCATCTCGTCGGCGATCAGATCGGTGTAGGGCGCCAGTGCCTGCGCCTGCGGGGAGGCCACGGTCAGACCGGCCAGCGGCAGCCGCACGCGGAGCTTGTTGGCCTTGCGCACCGCCGAGGAGACCGAGCAGACGGACTGCACCTGATCCATGGCCGCCACCAGGTCGGCGTCGGCGGGCAGCTCACCGGGCTGGGGCCAGTCGGTCAGGTGCACCGAACGCCCGCCGGTCAGCCCGCGCCACATCGCCTCGGTGGCCATCGGCAGCAGCGGTGCGGCCAGCCGGCCGGCCACCTCGAGCACCGTGTAGAGGGTGTCGAAGGCGTCCGGATCCTGGTCCTGTCCGGCCCAGAACCGGGCCCGGGAGCGGCGCACGTACCAATTGGTGAGCGCCTCGCAGAACAGCCGGAACGACTCGCAGGCACCGGCGATGTCGTAGACGTCGAGCGCCTCGGTGATCTCGTCGCGGGTGGCGGCCAGCTTGGCCAGGATGTAGCGGTCGAGCACGTGGGTCGAATCGGTGCGCCAGGTGGCCGGCCGCTCGGCGTAGAGCTGCAGGAAGCTGTAGGCGTTCCACATCGGCAGCAGCGCCTGCCGCACACCCTCACGGATGCCGCGTTCGGTGACCACCAGGTTGCCGCCGCGCAGGATGGGGCTGGCCATCAGGAACCAGCGCATGGCGTCGCTGCCGTCCCGGTCGAAGACCTCGTTCACGTCCGGATAGTTGCGCTTGGACTTGCTCATCTTCTGGCCGTCGTCGCCGAGCACGATGCCGTGGGCGGCCACCGTGCTGAAGGCCGGGCGGTCGAAGAGCGCGGTGGCCAGCACGTGCAGGTTGTAGAACCAGCCCCGGGTCTGGCCGTTGTATTCGACGATGAAGTCGCCCGGATTGTGCGGCAGCACCCCGGTGGCCGGGTCGCCGTCGAACCAGTCGGCGTTCTCGAACGGATAGTGGACCTGCGCGAACGGCATCGAGCCGGATTCGAACCAGCAGTCGAGTACCTCGGGCACCCGGCGCATGGTGGACCGCCCGGTCGGATCGTCGGGATTCGGCCGGGTCAGCTCATCGATGTGGGGCCGGTGCAGATTGTCCGGACGCACCCCGAAGTCGGCCTCGAGCTGATCGAGGCTGCCGTAGACGTCCACCCGCGGATACGCCGGATCATCGGAGATCCAGACCGGGATCGGCGCCCCCCAGTACCGGTTGCGGCTGATGTTCCAGTCCTTGGCGCCTTCGAGCCATTTACCGAACTGTCCGTCGCGGATGTGCGACGGCGACCAGACGATCTGCTGGTTCAGTTCGAGCATCCGCTCCTTGATCGGCTGCACGGCGACGAACCAGGACGGCACCGCCATGTAGATCAGCGGCTGACCGGACCGCCACGAGTGGGGATAGGAGTGTTCGATGGTCTCGTGCCGCACCACCCGGCCCTGCTGGGCCGCACCGGCCAGCGGGCTCTGCGGGTCGGCCGCCTTGAGGTCCCTGATGATCTCGGGGTTGGCGTCGAAGACCATCAGTCCCTGGTAGTCGGGCACCTGTTCGGTGAACCGGCCGCCCGGATCCAGCGGCTGGACCACCTCGATGCCGTTGGCGACGCTGACGTCCATGTCCTCTTCACCGAAGGCCGGCGCCAGGTGCACCACGCCGGTGCCCGAGTCGGTGGTCACGTAGTCGGCCAGCAGGATCCGGTGCGCGTTGGGGTGTCCGAGGAAGTAGCCGAACGGCGGACGGTAGTGCAGGCCGGCCAGCTCGCGGCCGGTGTAGGTGCCCACGGTCTCGGTATCGCCGAACTCGCGGCTGTAGCCGCCGACGAGGGCGGTGGCCAGCAGGTACTCGCCGCCGTCGGCGGTCCGCACATGCGAGTACTCGACGTCCGGGTGCACCGCGATCGCCAGGTTGGACGGCAGGGTCCAGGGCGTGGTGGTCCAGATGACGGCGTTCACCCCGTCCAGGGCCGCCAGCGGGGCGTCGGCCTCCACCACCAGCGGCATGGTCACGGTCAGCGCCGGATCCTGCCGCATCCGGTAGGCATCGTCGAGCTTGGCCTCCTGATTGCTCAGCGGGGTCTGCTCGTACCAGGAGTACGGCAGCACCCGGTAGCCCTGATAGATCAGCCCCTTCTCGTGCAGGCTCTTGAACGCCCACATCACCGATTCCATGAAGTCGATGTCGAGGGTCTTGTAGTCGTTGTCGAAGTCCACCCAGCGGGCCTGCCGGGTCACGTACTCCCGCCACTCGCCGGTGTAGCGGAGCACCGAATCACGGCAGTAGGCGTTGAACTTCTCCACGCCCATGGTCTCGATCTGCGCCTTGTCGGTGATGCCGAGCTGCCGTTCGGCTTCGAGTTCGGCGGGCAGGCCGTGGGTGTCCCAGCCGAAGCGGCGCTCGACCTTCTTGCCGCGCATGGTCTGGTAGCGCGGCACGATGTCCTTGACGTAGCCGGTGAGCAGGTGCCCGTAGTGCGGCAGGCCGTTGGCGAACGGCGGGCCGTCGTAGAAGACGAACTCCGGCGCGTCGGCGCGGTTGGCGATGGACGCGGCGAAGGTGTCGTCGGCGGCCCAGTAGGCGAGAACCCGGCGCTCGAGTTCCGGGAACGAAGGGGCGCCGCGGTCGGCGCCGCCGGTCAGATCGACCAGCGGGTAGGCGCGCTGCGATCCGGTGCGGTCGCCGGTCTCCGGCTGGTTATCCTGCTGCTCGGTCAACGTCTCTTCACTCCTCGTGCCTGCGGACATCGCTGTCACTCGTTCGGCACGGGGACGCCGGATCTGCGAGAACCGGCGCGGTACCACCCCGCTTGCGCCGTGGCCGGCGCCTCTCGGTGAAGAGCCGCACGGAAGCGGTCTTCGGCGGCGATCACGGGCCGCACCCGCCCGGTTCTACTGGGGACGCACACGCATCCTGTTCTTCCGGGTGCTCCCCGGTGATGGCCGGATCATCGCAGTGCTGGGGCGGGCTGCTCACTGTCGGCGAGAGGCCCGCTCACCTGGTCGAGTCTACGTCAGAGCCGGTCAGCCCTGCGAATCGTCGCCGTCGGACTGCTCGTCGGGATCGACGAAGGTGATCTTGGGCAGCGGACCGGTCTGGTCGTGCAGGATCATCGTCTCCGACGAGACCTCGTCGGCGTCGGTATCGTCGCCGGTCTCGGGCTCCGGCGGGGCCGGCCGGGTGATCGGCGGTTCGGTCCGCTCGGCGCGGCGGCGACGGCCCACGTAGGGCGAGGTCGCCGGGATCGGTCCGGTCCCCGGGCCCGGCTCGGCAGGTGCGGCCGGCGGCACCGGCTGCTGCGGGTAGGGCGGCTGCGCGGCGGGCCACGGGGCGCTCGGCGGGCCGGACTGAGGGGCGGGACCCGGCTGCGGGACGGGACCGGCCTGCGGATTGGGACCGGTCTGCGGGACCGGCGGGGTCTCCGGAACGGACGGGGCATCCGGCGCCGAAGTCGGCGTCGCACCGGCCGGACGCTGGACCGGGAACGATCCGGTCACCGAACGGATGTAGTCGCCGGCATCGCCCTCGGCGGGTTCGCCGGTGCCCGGCCCGACCGGGGCACTGGGCGCCGGCTGCTCGGCCGCCTCGTCGGCGGCGGCTTCGGCCGCGGCGGTCAGCGGCTCGTCGACCACCAGTCCGCCGAGACCCGCACCGCCGGCGAGCGGACGGTCCTCGGCGTCAGCGCCGTCAGCGGCGGCGGGCTGATCGGGAGCGTCGTCGCCGAGCAGCGGATCGGCCCGCACGGCCGACTCGCGGCCGCGGATGGTGAACAGCGGATCGTCGTCGGTGCCGCGCTTGGAGCGGCGGCTGGCGCGGATCGCGTCGATCAGCAGCAGCACCAGGCCCAGTGCGCAGACCACGATGCAGGCCACCGCGAGGGCGAACTGGCTGGTCACCAGGGCGACGACGAGCAGCGCGAAACCGATGAGGGTCACGCCGAGAATGACAGTCAGCACGTTCGGCCCCTCATCGGTGCGCGGCGGAAGGTGTCGAAGGACATGACGACGACGTCAGCCCTGCTGGTACCCGTTTTCCGGTGCATAGCCGCCGGCGTCGACCGGTGCGGCGCTGCCCCGCTGCTGCAGCTCCTCGAGCTGCGACTCCAGGTAGGTCTTGAGCCGGGTGCGGTACTCCCGCTCGAAGGTCTTGAGCTGTTCGATCCGGCCCTCCAGCACGCTGCGCTGCTGGTTGATGGTCGACATGATCTCGGAGTGCTTCTGCTCGGCGTCGCGCTGCAGGAACTCGGCGCGCTCGTTGGCCTGCCGGACCTGGGTCTCGGCCCGCGTCTGAGCGTCGGCGAGGACCGCCTCGGCCCGCTGGTGCGAGTCGGCCAGGGTCGCGTCGGCGCTGGCCTGCGCCTCGGAGACCATCGCATCGCTGCGCTGGCGGGCGTCGCTGAGCAGCGCCTCGGCCTCGCTGCGCGCCGAACCGGTGACCCGGTCGGCCGTGTCCTGGGCCAGTGCGAGCACGCGGGCCGCCCGGACGGAGGCTTCTTCGTCGGCGACGCCGGTCTCGGCCACGGGAGCCGGGGCCGGGGCAACGGGGGCCGCGGGCTCGGGCGCCGCGGCGAAGGCACGGGTCTGGTCGCCGCCGGCGTTGCGCGCCTGATCCAGTTCGCCTTCGAGTTCGTCGACACGCTGCTTCAGGTCGGCGTTCTCGTCGAGCAGCCGGGCGAGCTCAGCCTCGACGAAGTCGAGGAACTGATCCACCTCGTCTTCGTTGTAACCGCGCTTACCGATCGGCGGTTTGCTGAACGCGACATTGTGCACATCAGCTGGTGTCAGCCGCATTTCGGTGTCCCCTTTGGTCATCGAGCGTGTCTCTTGAAAAACACTCTGGTCGATTTCTGACGGCGGCGGCACATCAACGGCGTCCACAGGCTGTGTACGTATGACATGTCACCAGTCGCAGTTCTATTAATACCAGTAGCACTGCGTAACTAGCGTGTCATCTTGTCACATCTGGACCAAGTGTGTCAGGTCGGGTGTCGCCGGATCGCAACGCAACCGCGTTCCCTCCGGGATTGACCCGGGCTGGGCGCAATTCGCTCCGCCGACCTCTCCATCGGCTCTCACCAGGGACGACACGACGCACGGGCCGCTCCGGACTAGCCCAGCGAACCGGCGAAGTGCCGGGTGATCTGCATTCCGATCGTCAACACCAACAACACGATCAACAACGACAAATCCAGTCGCACCGGCCCCAGACTGACCGGCTTGAGCACTCGCCGGAGGGCTTTCACGGGCGGATCGGTCAGGGTGAAGACGATCTCGACGATCACCACCACCACCCCGCGCGGACGCCAGCGCCGGGCGATGGACTGCACCATCTCGAGCACCAGCCGGCCGAGTACCAGCAGCCAGTAGAGGAAGAGGACCAGATAGAAGATCCAGAGGAAGGTTGCCACGTCTTCTAGACTGCCATCTCTTCTCGCGGGGCCGCCCGTCCGGGCCGACCGGGCCGGTTCAGGACTGGTTGGTGAAGCCGGTTTCCACGGCGCGCCGCCGCTCCTCCGGGCTCACGTCGATGCCGGCCGGGGAGAGCAGGAAGACCTTGGTGGCCACCTTCTCCAGGGAGCCGCGCAGGGCGAAGGCCAGGCCGGCGGCGAAGTCGACGAGCCGCTTGGCATCGTCGTTGCTCATGTCGACCAGGTCCATGATCACGGGATTGCCCGAGCGGAACCGCTCACCGATGGTGCGGGCCTGCGAGTAGTCGGCCGGCCGCAGGGTGCTGATCCGTCCGGCGCTCTCGTAGGACGCCTCCACCCGCGGCTCGGGAGCCAGTGCGGTGGCCCCGCGCACTGTGACGTTGGCCGAGCGGTTCAGCGGCTCGAGCCGCGGACGGGCCGACTCGGCCACCACCGGGGCGCGGCGCACAGCGGGGACGGCGGCGCGCTCGGCCGGACGCTCGAGGCGGGCGCCGTAGCCGCGGTCGTCGGCGTAGCCGCCGCGGACCTGCACGGCCGCGAACTGCGCCTCGGCGTAGGCGCCCTCCTGCTCGAACTGGGCCTGCTCGTAGTCGAGCTCGTAGCCCTCGTCCTGGTAGTACGGCTCCTCGCGGCCGGCGCCGCGGTAGCGCTCGAGGTAGGCGCGTTCGCGAGCGGTCATCGCCCGCTCCTCGCCGGAGAGTTCGGCGGAGTCGGCCAGGTAGTCGTCCTCGTATTCACTCGGAGGCACCATGCCGAAATATGCCTTGAACTTCTGCATCGTCGTCATCGGACTAGCCTTCCTGAAGCCGTGGTCTGTGATCTCAATGGTTCTCTTGTTACCAATGTGACTAGGGTGAGAGTATCGGTCGCGGGCCCATGATTGCGGTTCCGACACGCACGCATGTCGATCCGTTGGCGATCGCGTCTTCCAGGTCTCCGGACATGCCGGCGGAGAGCTCGACGGCCTGCGGGTACCGCTCCCGGAACTGCTCGTGGACTCGCGCCGCGGCCGCCAGATGAGCGCCCGCCTCGCCGTTCAGCGGGGCGATCACCATCAGCCCGTCCAGCCGCAGCGCGCCGTCGGCGGCCAGCACCTGATCGGCCAGAGCAGGCAGGGCGCCGGCCACCGCTCCCCCACGCCGCGGATCGCCGTCCAGACTCAGCTGCAGCAGGACGCCCAGCGGTGTGCTGCGGTCCCCGCGCTCGAGACTCGACCGCGCCGCGGCGGCGAGAGCGTCGACGAGTTCGGCCGAATCGACCGACTGCACCCGGTGCGCCCAGCGAGCGACCGTGCGCGCCTTCTTGCGCTGCAGCGAGCCGATCATGTCGACGGTGAACACGCTCTCCGGCCGGTCCTCGCGCACCTGCGCCACCTTGCGTCCGGCCTCCGGCTCGCGGTTCTCGCCGAACTCGGCGGCGCCGAGCTCGATCAGCAGTTCCATGTCGCGGGCCGGGAAGTACTTGGTGACCACCATCAGCCGCGCGCTCCCCGCCGGACGGCCTGCGGCGCGCTCGGCCGCCGCGACCCGCGCGCGGGCCGCCGCCAGCGACTCCGACAGCTGCGCCCGGCGCACCTGGTCCGCCGACCCCTCGCCGATCGGCCCGGCCATCACGCGGCCCCGCCGGTCTCGCGCCAGATCACCGACGCCAGCCGGCCGGTGGGAGCGCCGCGGCGGTGACTGAACAGAGCGGGGTCGTCGATCGTGCAGCGCGGATCCACCGCGATCGCCTCGACCCCGGCGGCCTCGAGCTGCGCGTACAGCCCGGCCCGGATGTCCAGGCCGGCGGTGCCCTGCCGGGTCCGGCAGGCGCTGCCCGGCAGGTGCCGCTCCACGTCGCGCTGCATCTCCGGCGGCACCTCGTAACGCTCGCCGGAGGCGGCCGGCCCGAGCAGCGCGCCGATGCGCTCCGGGCGCGCGCCCAGTCCGATCATGGTCTCGAGGACGGCGGGCAGAATGCCGATCCGGGCCCCGATCCGTCCGGCGTGCACCGCGGCGATCACCCCGGCCTCGTCGTCGGAGAGCAGCACCGGCACGCAGTCGGCGGTGAGCACCGCCAGCGCCAGATCCGGCTGTGCGGTCACCAGCGCATCGGTGGCCGGCACCGGACCGTCCACCGGGCCGTCGACGACGGTCACCGTGCGCGAGTGGATCTGTTCCATCCAGACCATCCGCTCCGGCGGCACTCCCAGGTCGCGGGCCAGCCGCTCCCGGTTGGCCGCCACCGCGGCCGGATCGTCGCCGACGTGGTCGCCCAGGTTGAACGAATCGTAGGGCGGTGCGGAGACGCCTCCGGCGCGCGTGGTCACCGCGCGCCGGGTGCGAGTCTGCGGGGCAGACATCACTTCATGAAGTCGGGGACGTCGACCTCTTCGTCGTCGAACCGGACCGCGTTGCGGCGCGGTGCGGCGCTGTCGAACGGATCGCCGGCCGGCGCCGGATTCTTACCGAAGAGCGGGTCGTCGGCCGGCGCCTTGGCCGTGGTGCCCGAGGTCTCGGACGAGACGGTGCCCGGCTTGACGGCCGCCGCCTCGGACCGCTTGCGCGGCGAGCCGCCGTCGAAGCCGGCGGCGATCACGGTGACCCGCACCTCGTCGCCGAGGTTGTCGTCGATCACGGTGCCGAAGATGATGTTGGCGTCCTCGTGCGCGGCCTCCTGGACCTGGCTGGCCGCGTCGTTGATCTCGAACAGACCCAGATCGCTGCCGCCGGCGATCGAGATGAGCACGCCGCGCGCGCCCTCCATGGAGGCCTCGAGCAGCGGCGAGTTGATGGCCGCCTCCGCCGCCTTGCGGGCCCGGTCCTCGCCGCGGGAGGCGCCGATGCCCATCAGCGCGCTGCCGGCGTCGCTCATCACACCCTTGACGTCGGCGAAGTCGACGTTGATCAGACCCGGGGTGGTGATCAGGTCGGTGATGCCCTGCACACCGTTGAGGAGCACCTCGTCGGCGCTGCGGAAGGCGTCCATCAGGCTCACCTGCGAATCGCCGAGCTGGAGCAGCCGGTCGTTGGGGATGACGATCAGCGTGTCGCAGGACTCGCGCAGCGCCGTGATTCCCTCGTCGGCCTGGTTGCCCCGGCGCTTGCCCTCGAAGGAGAACGGCCGGGTGACCACACCCACGGTCAGGGCACCGAGCTTGCGGGCGATGCCCGCCACCACCGGCGCGCCGCCGGTGCCGGTGCCGCCGCCCTCACCGGCGGTGACGAAGACCATGTCGGCGCCCTGCAGCAGGTCCTCGATCTCGTCGCGGGCATCCTCGGCGGCCTTGCGGCCGACCTCCGGATTGGCGCCGGCGCCCAGACCGCGGGTGGACTCGCGGCCGATGTCGAGCTTGACATCGGCATCACTGATCAGCAGAGCCTGCGCATCGGTGTTGATCGCGATGAACTCCACGCCCTTGAGGCCCTGCTCGATCATCCGATTGACGGCGTTGACGCCTCCGCCGCCGATGCCGACGACTTTGATGACAGCCAGGTAGTTGTGCGGTGGCGTCATGATGCCTTCCTGATCCGAATCAAACCCTAAAGCTCAACCAAAGGGTTATAGTTATGTCAAGTTCCGGTGTTGAGAGAGACGGTATTGACCGCCTGCACGCTCTGCCAGGAGGCGCGCCGCGTGTCGGGGATTTTTCCTGCCGATATCGCCCGGTCCGGTGCACGGCCCGGTTACGTGACCGCCGGAAACTCCGGGCTCGAGACGTTGTAGCTGCGGCCGGTGATCTTCAGCACGTGCATCAGAGCGTCTGCCTTCTCCGCCGACTGCTCGTCGTCGCCCCAGATCACGGTGCGGTCCTTGGTCAGCGAGAGGGTGATGTTCGACGGCGAGTCCGCCTGCACCCCGGTGACGATCTTCGCGAGCCAGCCGGGCAGCTCCCCCACCACCGTCAGGGCGGCCAGGGTGGTCGGATCCTGAGGGCCCGGCTCGGGGACGTTCAGCGTCGGCAGGTCGCGGTAGCGGCGCCCGTCCACTCCGTCCTTGCCCATCGCGTCCTTGGACGGATAGGTGCGGTAGACCAGGCCGAGCCGGTCCATCACGCCGAGTCCGTCGTCCTCGGCCGGCACCAGCACCCGCGGGGTGCGCTCGCGCACGTCGATGGTGATGGTGGACGGATAATTCCGTTCCACCTTGACCGTCTCCACCGCCGGAATCGTCGAGACCCGCTGAGCGACCGCGGCGGTGTCCACCTGCAGCAGCGGCGTGCCCATCGGCACGTCCGCCACCCCGAGAACCTGGCCGCGCGGGAGCGTGGTCAGCCCGTCGACGGTGACCGTGCGCACCGACATCAGCGGGGAGAAGTAGGCGACCGCCGCCAGTCCGGCGATCACGGCGACCAGGCCGATCGCGCCGAGCAGCCGCCACAGCCGGCGACGGCCGGCGTCCCGGGCGGCCAGCGCCTCCGGGTCGAGGCGCCCCCGGTCGCCGCGCCGCGCCGGCTCCCGTCTCTGCTCGGATCCGCGAGTGGTCACGACAGCGAACTCAGCGCGTCCAGGATCGGCGGGGCCTGCATGGTGATGTCTCCGGCGCCGATGATCAGCACCACGTCGCCGGGCCGGGCCCGCTCGGCGACGCCCGGGGCCAGTTCGGAGATGGAGTCGACGAACACCGCCGGCACGGTGACCTGGTCGGAGATGAGCCGTCCGGTGACGCCCGGCTGCGGCTCCTCCCGCGCCCCGTAGACGTCGGCGACGATCACCTCGTCGGCCAGGCTCAGTGCGGCGGCGAAACCCTCCGCGAATTCGGCGGTCCGCGAATACAGGTGCGGCTGGAAGACGGCGATCACCCGGCGGCCGCGGTCGTCGGCGACCAGGGTCCGGGCCGCCGACAGCACCGCCCGCACCTCGGTGGGATGGTGGGCGTAGTCGTCGTAGAGGTCCACCCCGCCGGAGCGGCCGCGGAACTCGAACCGGCGGTGCACGCCGCCGAAGCTCTCGATGCCGTCGATCAGCCGGTCGATCGATCCCGGGTCGCCGAGCAGCGCGGCGGCACCGGTGAGCGCACCGAGCGCGTTGAGTGCCATATGCCGTCCGGGCAGGGTCACCTGCAGGCTGCGCTCGACCCCCGGGCCCACCGGCGCGGCCAGCCGCACCCGATTGCTCGACCCGGTGCCCTGCGCACCCGCCTCGAGGAGTTCGGCCACCAGCGGCACCGAGGGCGCCAGGTCCGCGTGGGCGCCGGTGCCGTAGCCCAGCACCGTGACCCCGGCCGCGAGCGAGCCGGCGCAGCGGCCGCCGAGCGCCGCCGCCCCCGGATCGTCGAGGCACACCACCAGCGTGCCGCCGGGACGGATCTGCGCCGCGAAGGCGTCGAAGACGTCCACGTAGGCCTGTTCCGAACCGAAGAAGTCGAGGTGGTCGACCTCGATGTTGGTCACCACCACCACGTCGGGCCGGTACTCGAGCAGTGAGCCGTCGCTCTCATCTGCCTCGGCGACGAAGACCTCGCCGCTGCCGTGATGGGCGTTGGTGCCCGATTCGTTGAGTTCGCCGCCGATCGCGAAGGACGGGTCGGCCCCCTGCTGCTGCAGGGCCACCACCGCCATCGAGGTGGTGGAGGTCTTGCCGTGCGTGCCGGTGATCAACAGGGTGCGGTAGTCGGCCATCAACTGCGCCAGCACCTGCGGGCGGTAGAGGATCTCGATGCCGCGCTCGCGGGCCGCGACCAGTTCCGGATTGTCGGCCGGGATGGCGGCGTGGGTGGTGACGACCACCGTGGGGCCGCCGTCGAGCAGGGTCAGCGCCGCGGGGTCGTGACCCACCTGCACCTGCGCGCCGCGGGCGCGCAGGGCGATCACTCCGCGGCTCTCCCGGGCATCCGAGCCGGAGACCTGTCCCCCGCGGGCGAGCAGGATCCGGGCCAGCCCGGACATGCCCGCGCCGCCGATCCCCACCATGTGCACCCGCCGCAGCAGGTCCGGCAGCGCCGGGCCGGGCGGGGTCAGGCCGTCGGCGCCGGCCGGTGCGGTCTGGTCGGTCATACCCGGCCTCCCCGGCCGCGTCGGGCCCCGGCGAGTTCCAGGGCGGCCGCGGCGACGATGTCGGCCGCGTCCCGGTGCCCGATACCGGCCCCGGCCTCGCTCATGGCCGCGAGCCGCTGCGTATCGCGCAGCAGCGCGGGCACCTCGCGGCGGACCCAGTCCGCGGTCAGGTCGGCGTTGTCCACCAGCAGAGCGGCCCCGGCCTGCACGGCCGGCTGAGCGTTGAGCGCCTGTTCGCCGTTGCCGTGCGCCAGCGGCACGTACACGGCGGGCAGGCCGGTCGCGGAGATCTCGGCGACGGTCATCGCGCCGGACCGGCAGATCACCAGGTCGGCGGCGGCGTAGGCGAGATCCATCCGGTCGATGTAGCTCACCGGAACGTAGGCGGGGGCGCCGTCCGGGCTGCTGACCTCCACCGTGTTCTTGGGGCCGTGCGCATGGAGCACGCCGATACCGGCGGCACCGAGTTCCGCGGCCGCCCCGGCGATCGCGTCGTTGAGCTGCTGAGCCCCCTGCGAGCCCCCGAAGACCAGCAGGGTGGGCGCCTGCGGGTCGAGGCCGAAGAACTCCCGGGCCTGCCGGCGCACGGCCGCCCGGTCCAGGTCGGCGATCGCCGCGCGCACCGGAATGCCCACGACCTGGGCGTCGGCCAGTCCGCTGCCGGGTACGGCGGCGAGGATCCGGTCGGCGAAGCGGGCGCCGATCTTGTTGGCGATGCCCGCGCTGGCGTTGGCCTCGTGGATCACCACGGGCAGGCGCCGCGCCGGACGCACCCGGCTGCGCGCCGCCAGGTAGGCCGGCAGCGCCACATAGCCGCCGAAGCCGATCACCACGTCGGCCTGGACGTCGGTGAGCACCCGGCGGGCGGCGGCCACCGACCGGCTGAGCCGGTACGGGGTCTTGAGCAGGTCCATGCCGGGGGTGCGCGGCAGCGGGGCCGGCGGAATCAGTTCCAGGCGGTAGCCGCGATCGGGCACGATGCGCGTCTCGAGCCCGCGGGCGGTGCCCAGGGCCGTGATCCGGGCCTGCGGATCGCGCCGCGCCACGGCGTCGGCGACGGCCAGGGCGGGTTCGATGTGGCCGGCGGTACCCCCGCCGGCGACCACTACGGACAGGCCAGCAGGCCGATCGTCACTGCTCACCGGTGCCTGTACTCCGTTCGCCTCGGCGCGCCGGCACTCCGCCCACCGCGACCGGTGGAGCGGCGGAGATCCTGCGGATTCCGGGCGCGTGTCTGCCCTGCAGGATAGTGGATCTCGTCGGACCGCTGATCACGCGCCCGTACACCTCGGACCGGCGGCGTCCCGGTCACCGGCCGGCGCACCCGGGCGGCGGCCGGTGCGGGCCGCGGTCCGCGGCGCGGCTCGGCCGGACGGGTGCCGGCGCTGCGCCGGCGATCGAGCCGGTCGTGCAGGCGGTCCACTGCGCGCGGCTGGTAGGCGGCCGGGGCCGGCAGCCGGAGCAGCCGGGACAGTCCTCGCTGGCTACCGGTCGAGAGCGCCGCGACCGCTTCGGGTTCGTGCCGGGCGGCGCTGGCGAGCAGGCCGAGCATGGTCAGCATGGTCAGCATCGACGTGCCGCCCTGCGAGAGCAACGGCAGCTGGATACCGGTGACCGGCAGCAGACCCACCACGTAGCCGATGTTGATGAACACCTGCGCGGTGATCAGCACGGTGATGGTGGCGCACAGCAGCCGCAGGAACGGGTCGGTGCTGCGCCGGGCGATCCGCATGCCGGTGTAGGCCAGCAGCAGGAACAGGCCCACCACCGACAGCGCCCCGATCAGGCCCAGCTCCTCGCCGATGATGGCGAAGATGAAGTCGTTGTGCGCGTTGGGCAGATAGTTCCACTTGGCGGTGGACTGCCCGAGGCCGACGCCGAAGACCCCGCCGTTGGCCAGTGCGTATTTGGCCTGGGTGGCCTGGTAGCCCGAGTCGAGCGCGTCTCCCGAGGAGTCCAGGAAGCTGAACACGCGGGCGGCGCGGTAGTCGGCGGTGAGCGCCAGCAGCGCACCGGCCAGCGCGAACAGCCCGGCGAAGCCGGCGAAGACCTGCCCGGGCAAGCCGCCGAACCAGAGCAGCGAGGCCACGATGATGCCGATGATCATGGTGGTGGACTGGTTCGGCTCCAGGATGATCAGCACGCACATGAACACCGCGACCGGCACCAGCGGGAAGAGCAGTTCCCGGCCCCAGGCGCCGACGTGTTTGCGCGAGGCCAGCAGGTGCGCGCCCCACACGCACAGCGCCACCTTGGCCAGCTCGGACGGCTGGATGGAGATGCCGGCGATGTCGAACCAGCGGCGTGCACCGTTGACCTTCACGCCGATGCTGGGCACCAGGACCAGGGCGAGCAGTGCCAGGGAGGCCACGATGCCGACGGTGGCGAAACGGCGGAAGTAGCGGATGGGCATCTTGAGGATGCCGTAGAAGCTCAGCCAGCCGGCGATCGCGAAGATCACCTGGGTGGCGAACATGCCGTACGACGAGCTGCCTTCGGCGTAGCCCTCCACCGACGAGGCCGAGAGCACCATGATCAGACCGAGCGCCGTGAGCACCACCGCCAGCGAGACGATCAGGTGGAAGGAGGTGAGCGGCCGGGCGAGCAGGGTGCCGATCCCCTCCCGCAGGGTCGAGAGCCAGCTGCGCGCGTCCAGCCGCGGCATCGTGAAGTTGAGCTGCGGAACGGACCGGCCCGACGACGACTCGTTCTGGTCGGTCTTCTCCGCAGACTGCTGATCGGCTGCGGCCATCGCTCAGCGCTCCGCGGCGGTCGCCAGCTCGGCGGCGGCGGCGGCGAAGGCATCGCCGCGGGCGCTGTAACCGGGGAACATGTCCAGCGAGGCGGCGGCCGGCGCCAGCAGCACGGCGGTGGTGGCGGGATCGTCCTGAGCCAGCGCCCAGGCGCTGTGTACCGCCTGCGTCATCACCGCGACGGCCGGATCGCCGCCGGCCGGCAGCGTCTGGACACGATCGGGACGATCTGGGTCAGCAGTCCGATGAAGAATCACGCTCCCATCGTCCCCTGTGAATACTGAGACGGTTGGGACTTGTGGGGCGTGTCGCGCAATCGCGTCCACAATGATCTGCCGATCGGCGCCGATCGCGACCACCCCGGCCAGCCGATCGGCGCTGCGCTGCACCAGCTCGTCGACCGGCGCACCCTTGAGCAGGCCACCGGCGATCAGCACCACCCGCTGCTGGCCGTCGATCGCGGCCTGCGCAGCGTGCGGGTTGGTGGCCTTGGAATCGTCGACGAAGCGCACCGGACCGATCGAGGCGACCACCGCACCGCGGTGCGCCCCGGGGGTGAAGCCGGCCAGTCCGCGGGCCACCGCATCGACCGGCACCCCGATCGAGCGGGTCAGCGCGGCGGCGGCCAGCGCATCGGCGATGCCCGACGGCCCGGACGGCCGGACCCGGTCGGCCGGCAGCAGCTCGGCCGGCGCACCGTCGGTGAAGGCGGCGTCGACGAGCACGCCGTCGCGCACGCCGAGCTCGCCGCGGGCCGGAGCGCCCAGGGTGAAGCCCACGCGCCGGGACGGCGGTTCCACCGGCAGGGCGCCGGCCACCGCATCGTCGAGGCCGACCACCGCGATCCGGCCGCGCAGCACCCGCGCCTTGGCGTCCCGGTACGCGGCGAAGGAGCCGTGCCAGTCCAGGTGATCGTCGGCCACATTGAGCACCACCCCGGCATCCGGACGCACCGACGGCGCCCAGTGCAGCTGGAACGACGACGCCTCCACGCACAGCACCTCGGCGCGCGGCTGCGCGCGCAGCGCGTCCAGCACGGTCAGGCCGATGTTGCCGCAGGCCACCCCGGCGATGCCGGCCGCCTGCAGGACGGCCTCGGTCATCGACGTGGTGGTGGTCTTGCCGTTGGTGCCGGTGATCACCAGCCAGCGGCGCGGCGGGCCGGTCAGCCCGGCCCGGTCGGCACGCCAGGCCAGCTCCACATCGCCCCACACCGGCACGCCGGCGGCCGCGGCCGCGGTGAGCACCGCATCGTCGGGGCGAAAGCCCGGCGAGGTGACCACCAGGTCGATGCCGGTGAAGGCGCCGGGACTGTCGGCGTAGTCGGCCGGAACCGCGGTCTGCGCGCCGGACGGCACGGCGGCGTCCGGATCGGCGAACCTCCGGTCCACCAGGATCGCCTCCGCACCCCACTCGGTGAGCGCGGCCAGCACCGCGACGCCGGTGGTGCCGGCACCGGCGATCAGCACCCGCGCGCCGCTCAGGTGCAGGCGCGCCGGATCGTCGTCGACACGGGGAGTCATCGGCCGGTCAGCCGCCGGTCTGGCTGACGAACTCGCCGTAGAACAGGCCCAGGCCGAGCGCACACGAGGTGGCCGCGAGCAGCCAGAACCGGATGATCACCGTGGTCTCGGCCCAGCCGCCCAGTTCGAAGTGGTGGTGGAAGGGCGCCATCCGGAAGGCGCGTTTGCCGGTGGTCCGGAAATAGCCGATCTGAATCACCACCGAGACGATCTCGGCCACGAACAGCGCGCCGATGACCACCATCAGCAGTTCGGTGCGGGTGGTGATCGACAGTCCGGCCACCAGGCCGCCCAGGGCCAGCGAGCCGGTGTCGCCCATGAAGATCTTGGCCGGGGCCGCATTCCACCAGAGGAAGCCCAGGCAGGCGGCCGCAGCGACCATGGCCACCAGCGCCAGGTCGTGCGGGTCGCGCACGTTGTAGCAGCCGTTGGCATTGGCGCCCGGCTCGAGCACCTGGCAGGAGTTGCGTTCCTGCCACATGGTGATCAGCACGTAGGTGCCCATCACCATCGCGGCCGAGCCGGCCGCCAGCCCGTCGAGCCCGTCGGTGAAGTTCACCGCATTGGACCAGGCGGCCACCACCAGCCAGCAGAAGATGACGAAGCCGACGGCGGTGAGACTGATCGCGTTGATGTCCCGGACGTACGACAGCTTGTCGCTGGCCGGGGTCAGATCGGCGCCGTTGCGGAACTGCAGCAGCAGGATGCCGAAGATGATGGCGGCGGCGAACTGGCCCACCGACTTGGCGGTCTTGTTCAGGCCCAGGTTGCGCTGCTTGTGGATCTTGATGAAGTCGTCGAGGAAGCCGACGGCGCCGAGTACGGTCGCCAGCCCCAGGACCAGCAGGCCCGACGCGGTGGGGCCGCCGTCGCCGATGGCCGCACTGTAGATGTAGGAGCCCAGGTAACCGGCCCAGATGGCCACCAGGATGGCCACGCCGCCCATCGACGGGGTACCCCGCTTGGCCTGGTGGCTCTGCGGCCCCTCGGTGCGGATCTCCTGGCCGAACCCCTGCCGGGAGAACACCCGGATCAGCACCGGCGTCAGCAGGATCGACACCACCAGTGCGATCGCACCGCCGATCAGGATCTGAGTCACTGCATGCGTCCTTCTGCCCTATCTTCCGTCACGACGTCTCGTCTCGACGACCGGCGCGGACCCCTGTCCGGCCGAAGAATGAATGTACTGTGCCCGGGCCCGATCACCCGGGAACGACTCCCGTGCGCTTGTTCATTGTGTCCGCTCCGGTATCCGACGGTGACGTCCGGGTACCGATTCAGCTGTCCCGCACCGACACCGCGAGCCCCGCCCGCTCACGCCAGTAGGTCAGCAGCGCGTCCGCGAGGCCCTCGCCGCCGGCCACCACCACCACGTCACCGGCCCGCGGCGCGTCGTCGGCCGGACCGGCCTCGAGGGCGGCCACCAGCTCGTCGGGGGTGCGGTAGAAGTCCGCCTCCTCTCCCCACGAACCCTCCATCACCGCTCCCTGGTGCAGTGCCCGGGCCACCCGGGTGGCGCCGACGGCCACCGTCTGGTCCACCGCCAGCCGGACCGCCTGCCGGCCGAGCAGATCGTGCTGCACCGCCCGGGCGTTGTCGTCGGTGCCCTCTCCCGGGTCCGCGGCCAACTCACCGAAGAACGCCCAGGTCCGGCGTCCGGGACCGGACTGCTCGCCGGCACCGCCTCGGTGTGCGCTGCCGGCCCCGGTGTCGGCGGCGTGGGCCACCATCTCGCGCAGCAGGGTTCGGGCTCGGCTCACATCCGCGCCGGCGGGGGCGACGAAGGCCGTCAGCACTCCGGCGCCGTCCTGATCCGTCCGGGGCCCGGACGTGCGGCCGGCGCGCGCCGTCTCGAGCGCCCGGCCCAGCTCCACCCGGTCGTCGAAGGGCAGCACCGTCTCGCCCACCTGCTGTCCGGTCTCGTGGCCCTTGCCGGCCACCAGCACGATGTCGCCGGGCTGCGCCCAGGCCACGGCCGCATCGATCGCCGACGCGCGGTCGCCGATCTCCCGGATCTGCGCGGCGCGGCGCTGGTCGCCGGTCACCTGTTCGGCGCCGGCCAGCACCGCCGCCCGGATCGCGGCGGGGTCCTCGCTGCGCGGATTGTCGTCGGTGACGATCACCAGGTCGGCACCGCGGGCCGCCGCGGCCCCCATCAGCGGACGCTTCTCGGTGTCCCGGTCGCCGCCGGCACCGAGCACCACCGCGATCCGGCCCGGGTGGCCGGCGCCGAGTGTCTCGAGCACGGCCTGCACCGCCGCGGGCTTGTGGGCGTAGTCGACGACGGCCAGGAAGTCCTGGCCCCGGTCGACCTTCTCCAGCCGGCCCGGCACGGCGACCTGCGTCAGGCCCTCCGCGGCGACCGGCACCGGCACCCCGGCGGTGTGCGCGAGCGCGACGGCGAGCAGGGCGTTGGCCACGTTGTAGGCGCCCGGCAGCGGCACCGTCAGCACCTCCTCGGACCCGTCGGGGGCGGCGGCGAGCACCGTCTGCGTCCCCGCGTCCTCGGCGATGCGCCCGGCCACCGACCAGTCCGCCCGGCCCCGGGTGGCCACCGTCGCCACCTTCTCCGCGCCGGACCGGGCGCGCTGGGCCATCCGCTCGCCCCAGTCGTCGTCGACGCAGATCACCGCCTGCACTGCCCGCACCGGGGAGGTCCCGTCGAAGAGCCGCGCCTTGGCCTCGAAGTACTCCTCCATGGTGTGGTGGAAGTCCAGATGGTCCTGGGACAGATTGGTGAAGCCGCCGACGGCGAACCGGCAGCCGTCGACCCGGCCCAGCGAGAGCGCATGGCTGGAGACCTCCATGACCACCGCGGTGACGCCCCGCTCGGCCATGACCGCCAGCATCCGCTGCAGATCCGGGGCCTCCGGGGTGGTCAGCGCGCTGGGCACCGGCCGGCCGTCGATCCGGATGCCCACGGTGCCGATCAGCCCGACCACCTCGCCGGCGGCGCGCAGCGCCGCCTCGGTCAGGTAGGCGGTGGTGGTCTTTCCGGAGGTGCCGGTGATACCGATCAGGGTGAGCCGGTCCGAGGGGTCGTCGTAGATGCGCGACGAGATCAGTCCGAGCACCTCGCGCGGCGCGGGATGCACCAGGGCGGGCACCTGCACGCCGCGTTGAGCCAGCAGGTCGGCGCCGGCCGGGTCGGTGAGCACGGCCACGGCACCGCGGGCGACCGCGTCGGCCGCGTACGCCCCGCCGTGGGCGCGCGCACCGGGCAGCGCGGCGAAGAGTTCACCGTCGCCGGCCCGCTGAGCCCGCAGGGTGGCCCCGACGACCACCGTGTCCCCGGACCCGAGCAGATCGGCGCCGGTCAGCCGGGCCAGTTCGGCCAGTGAGACACCGGCGATCCGTTCGGGCCGCACAATGCCCGGCGCACCCGGATCGCCCGCTGCCGCAGAGTTGTCCACCACTGTCCTCGTCACACCTTTCCGTGGGCCGCTTCGCCGGCCGATCGTCTCGCCGCCGCTTCCGTCCGGCCCTGCACCGAGCCTAGGACGTGTCCGGCCCGCCGGAGCGGTCTCAGGCCTGCAGCTTGAGCTTGGGCGCCGGGTGGGCCGATCGCGGCACCTGCCCGTGCTGCAGCAGCCAGCCCCCGATGGTGGAGAACAGCGGCGCCGCGGACTGTCCGCCGCTGCCGTCGGAGCTGCGCACCGGATTGTCCATCATGATGCCCACCACGTAGCGCGGATCGTCGGCGGGTGCGATGCCGGCGAAGGTGATGTTGTAGCTGGACTTGGAGTAGCAGTTGCACGCCGGATCCACCTGCTGAGCGGTGCCGGTCTTACCCGAGGTCTGGTAGCCGGCGATCGCCCCGGTGGCGCCGGTGCCGTTCTGCACGCCCGTCGGATCGTTCTGCATGACCGCCCGGAACATGTTGCGGACCGTGGTGGCCGACTGCGGACTCACCACCCGCACCGACTCGGGCGCCTCGAATCCGGTGCCGTGCAGACCGTCGGCCGGCACCAGGATGCGCGGGGTCACCCGGACCCCGTCGTTGGCGATGGCCTGATACATCGAGGTCATCTGCAGCAGGGTCATCGACAGACCCTGCCCGATCGGCAGGTTGGCGAACGAACCGCCGGACCACTGGCTCAGCGCGGGCACGTTGCCGCCGCTCTCACCCGGAAGGCCGATGCCGGTGCGGTGACCGAGCCCGAACTTGGCGAGCATGTCGGCGAAACGCTTCTCCCCCACCCGCTGCGCGAGCATCAGGGTGCCGACGTTGGAGGACTTGCCGAAGATCCCGGTGGTGGTCAGCGGCAGCGTCCCGTGCTGCCAGGCGTCGTTGACCGTGATGCCGGACATGGCGATCGAGCCCGGCACCTGCAGCACCTCGTCGGGAGTGGTCAGCCCGGCCTCGATCGCCGCCGAGGCCACCACCAGCTTGTTCACCGAGCCGGGCTCGAAGGGCGAGGTGACCGCCCGGTTGCCGGTGTCGACGTCGTCGTCCTGCTCGTCGAGCGGACGGTCCGGGTTGAAGGTGGTGTCGTTGGCCATGGCCAGCACTTCGCCGCTCTTCGCGTCCAGGACCACCGCCGAGACGTTCTGGGCGCCGGAGTTCTTCTTGGCCGCGTTCACCTGGCTCTGCACGAACCACTGGATGTCCGAGTCGAGGGTGAGGCGGACGGTCTTGCCGTCGATCGCCGGATGCACGTTGCGCATGCTGCCCGGGATGATGGCGCCGTCCTGACCGCGATCGTAGGTCTGGGTGCCGTTCATGCCGGCCAGGATCGGGTCGAGCGAGGACTCCAGGCCCATCGCGCCGTTGCCGTCGTAGCCCACATCGCCGACCACATTGGCCGCCAGCGAACCGCCCGGGTACACCCGCACGCTCTCCGGGTCGGCACCCACCTCCGGGAACTCGTCGGTGATCCGGCCGGCGAGATCGGGCGGGATGGACCGCGCCAGGTAGACGAAGCCGGTGTCCGAGCTCAGTTTGGCGAACAGATCCTGCTCGCTGATCGAACCGCCGAGCGCCTCGGACACGCCGGCCGCGATCTGGGCGAGCCGGGTGGGCACATCCGGCAGTTCCGGATTCTTCTTGTGCTCGGTGTCGATGGACTTGCGGACCGCCTTGGGCAGGAAGGTCAGGGACCGCGCCTCGGCGGTGTAGGCCAGCGGCCGGCCCTCGCGGTCGAGGATGGCCCCGCGCTTGGCGTACAGGGTCACCTTGTCCGAGCGCTGCTGCGAGGCCTGCGCGGAGATGCTGCCGGCGTTGAGCACGTTGACGTAGACCAGCCGGCCGGCGACGGCCAGCGCGAGCACCAGGATGATGATGCCGAGCATCCGCTGACGTCCGACGAAACGGGCCTCTCCGGGGCTGGAGAAGCCCGTGACGGCACCGTCGACGGGTGGGGGGTCACCGGGAGTGTCTGTGCCGGCGCCACCCGCCGGCCGCCCGTCGCGGCGGCCTGCGGGCCGCTGTGGCGTGGCGGTCCGGCTCATAGACGTCCATCCTCCACTGGATCAGCGCTCCTGCGGCGCATTGCGCCCCGGCGTGGCGGCGCTTGACGGCAGCACATTCGGCGCCGGCGCATCGGGCTCGGCGGATTCGCCGGATTCGCCGGGCTGCTCGCCGGCCGGCGCCCGGCCGGAGGTCCGGTCGCCGGTCGACTCGGTGCCGGACGCTTCGGTGCCGGGCGACGACTCGGTCCCGGAGGTTTCGGTGCCCGAGGACCGGCGGCCGTCGCCGAGTTCGGATCCGCCGTTGAGGCCGGTCGAGTCGTCGACCTTGGTGCCGTCGATCTGCGAGACGGGGTCGGGCGCCGGGTTCAGCGAGTCCATCCGCCGGCCCGTGACCGGGTCGAGCGTGCCCTGCAGCCGGGCCTTGCCGTCGGCGCCGACGACCATCTGCGGGGCGCCGGCGACCGGCACCATGCCGAGCTTGCCGGCCTTGTCGGACAGTTCGGGCGCGGAGTTGCCCGAGTCGTAGGTCTTCTTCAGCTCGTCCCGCTTGTCCGAGAGCGACTGGTTCTCGGCCTTGGCGGCGGCCAGCGCGTAGGCGTCCTGCGCCGACTTGGTGGACAGGTACAGGGTGATGGCCAGGGCGCCGACGACCAGGGCGACCAGAGGCAGCACCAGCGGCATGGCCCGCAGCCGGGCGAACAGGCTCTCGGCCTCGGCGGCCGCCTTCCGGCGGCCGGCGGCCAGACTGCCGGTGCCGCGCCGCACCCGGCGCTCGCCGGTCTGCTCGGCGGCGCCGCTGCGCGTCCGGCGTTCGCCTGCGGCCGGACGGCGACGGGCGGCCCGGTCCTCGTCGGAGGTGGTGGTCGAGCGATCGTCGAGCAGGGTCATCGCCGGTTCCTCTCTCCTGGGCTGGCGACCGGGGCGGGGCCCGGGGCGATCCGTTCGATCGCCCGGACCCGCACCGGTGCGGATCTGGGGTTCTCTGCGCGCTGCTGGTCGTCGGCCTGTTCGGCGCCGCGGGTGACCAGAGCGAAGCGCGCCTGCGTGCCGGGCAGGTCCACCGGCAGTCCGGGCGGGGTGGTGCTGCGGACGGCGTCGGCGAAGTCCCGCTTGACCAGCCGGTCCTCGAGAGACTGGTAGCTCATCACGGCCAGACGGCCGCCCACTGCGAGCAGATTCAGTGCGGCCGGGATCACCGCGCGCAGCGAGTCGAGTTCCCGGTTCACCTCGATGCGCAGCGCCTGGAAGGTCCGCTTGGCCGGGTGGCCGCCGGTGCGCCGGGTCGCGGCCGGGATGGTGTCGTAGAGCAGTTCGACCAGGCGGGCGCTGGTGGTGAACGGCGCCACGGCCCGCTCGCGCAGGACCGCCGAAGCGATCTTCCCGGCGAAGCGTTCCTCGCCGTACTCGCTGAGCACGCGCGCCAGCGCCCCGTGGTCGTAGGTGTTGAGCACGTCTGCGGCGGTCAGCTCGTCGTCGGCGTCCATCCGCATGTCCAGCGGTGCGTCCACGGCGTAGGCGAAGCCGCGGTCGGCCTGGTCGAGCTGCATCGAGGAGACGCCGAGGTCGAGCAGGATCCCGTCGGTCTCGTCGAGGCCGGCCTCGGCGGCCACCTCGCCGATCTGGTCGTAGCGCGCGTGGTGGGTGATCAGCCGCCCGCCGTAGCCGGCGAGCCGCTCGCCGGCGACGGCCAGCGCGTTCTCGTCCCGGTCGATGCCGTGCACGGTCAGGCCGGGCAGCCGCTGCAGAAAGTACTCGGTGTGTCCGCCGGCGCCGAGGGTGCCGTCGATGAGCACCGCGCCGGTGCCGTCTGCGGACTGCCGGGTCAGCGCCGGGGCCAGCAGCTCGAACATCCGCTGGGCCATGACCGGGATGTGGCCGTGTTCACCGCTCACGGACTCGCCGTTCATGCTCACCTCCGGTCCGGCTGTCGATGGCACGGCGCCGGGTGCCCCGGCCGGCCGCGCACTGGTGGTCGTGCCTGAGGCGGCACGGTTGGAGAACTGGACTGCGGTGAGTCGGGGTCCCCGCCCGATCCGCACCTGGCGTTGGGGAAGTACGTCAGGGGCGATCGGGCCGAGGCCTCGTCTCACCGCAGCGGCCCAGTTCTTCAATTGACTAGAGAATCGCGTCCAGCGCTGCCGAGCCGGCGGCGGCGTAGGCATCCTCGAACTGGCTCTGGTAGGCCTCCCAGCGGGCGGCGTCCCAGATCTCCAGGTGGTCGTACTGCCCGGTGACGACGCATTCCTTGGCGAGCTTCGCGTAGTCGCGGAACTCGGCCGAGAGGTTCACCCGGCCCTGTCCGTCGAGCTTCTGCTCGTCGGCGCCGGCCAAAAACAGCCGGACGAAGGCGCGGGCCTCCGGATCGTTGCGCGATGCCTTCGCCGCTTTCTCGGCGATGACGTCGAACTCCTCAGCCGGATACACCGACAAGCTGAAATCTTGGCCTCTGCTGACCACGACCCCTCCTGACAGTGCCTCGCGGAACTTGGCGGGCAGTGTGAGCCGCCCTTTGTCATCGAGCTTGGGCGCGTAAGTGCCGACGAAACGAGCCACGCCGACACCTCCTTGCCCCGTACCGATCCGCGGATTCCGGATTCCCGTGGACCAGTGACTGCAAGATTACCCCACTTTCCTCCACTTTCCACCCCAATCACCCCACCCCCTCCCCCTTGACCACTATTTATGCAGGTAAATGCGGATTACACGAACGCAATTCTCAGGAAAGTCGGCACCCCAGGAACGGCGTGTTGCCCGCATAGATGAGAAGAAACACCAGTTAAGTGGCAGGAGTTGCATCTCTACCTCGCCCAGTGGGGAGAAGTGGGGAACCCGGGTGGGGAGAAGTGGGGCGACCCGGCGGGGCGCTGTGGGGACCGGGCGTCCGGGCGGGAGCGGCCGGCCCCTCCGGACACGACGAAAAGGCCGCGGCCCCTCCCGTTCGGGAGGGGCCGCGGCCTGTGATCTGTGCTGTTAGAAGCCGTCCTGGTGGAACCGCTTGTTGAATCGCTCTTCCATCCGGCTGCTGAACGATCCACGATCAGCCGCCGGGCGCGATCGGCCGGACGGCTTGGCGCCGCCACCGGCGCCCTGCTTGGCGCGCGGACGGATCAGCAGGAGCAGTCCGCCGACGAACATCAGCAGGAAGCCCACCAGGCTGACGATCTTCAGACCGCCGACCTCGATGTCCACCATCAGTCCGCCGACCAGCAGTGCCAGGCCCACCACGATCAATGCGGCGGCCTGTATGCGGCGCCGTGTGGTGACACCGCCCACGCGCTGCTTAGTCACCGCCGAGGCGAACTTGGGATCCTCCGCGTACAGCGCGCTCTCAATCTCGTCGAGCATCCGCTGCTCGTGCTCCGAAAGCGGCACCGGCACCCTCCTTATTTCCTCGGCGACGACGAACGGCGCGAACCGCCCGCTCTCCTCCATGATAGGAGCTTGCCGGACTCTCGACCACCCACTTGCCCGTTCCGTACGACACCCCGGGCGCGAATCGCCCGTCCATCACGCCCCCAGCGCCGAAGACGCCCCGCCGATATGCCCCTGTTCGTACGACAGCAGGGTGGCGTCGGCGGCGTCCAGGAACTCCATGGCGCGGCGTTCGACACGCGCGCACAGCGTCGGATCCACGGTGCGCACCAGGCCGGCCTCGACGTTCGAACGCATCTGGGACAGTCCGCCGAAGTACTCGGCCAGCTCCGCATACTCCGGGGCGACCGCCTTGATCCGGCTCCACGCATCCCGCGCATCCCGGCGCCGCCGGACCGGTCCGGGCGGCTCGTGAACGGCGAGCACCGCACCCGCGGCCCGGATCGCGGCCAGATAGAACTGACGGAAACGCTCGGCACCGTCGTCGTGCACCCCGGCCGCCTGATCGAAGAGGGTCTCCGCCCGCTCGAGCAGATCCCGGCTGCGCCCGATCACCCGCGGATCGGGTTCGGACCGGTTCACCGCCCGCCGCGTCGTCGCCGTCGTCCGTGTGGTCGCCATCGCCGTCGCTCACCTCGCTCCTGTTGCTGCTGCACCAGAACGTCTCACAGGCCTCTGACATTTCGGCGGGACGGCGCCGCGGGAGCCGAGGGTGGCGGGGCGGCGGAGCCGGTGTCTTCCCCACCGGATCCGCCGCCCACAGCGATCGAACTGCAGTTCGATAGGGTCCAGGGTAGACCCACTCCCCCCTGTCCGGGCAAACGCCGATTACGCTGTGCTCAATCGCTGCGGGTTCTCAGCAGATTCACCGACCGCCGAAGGAGGACGCCCGTGTCCGTGCGCCTGACGCCGCTCCCTGCGGCCGACGCGGACATCTGGTTGCAGCCGGCCGTCCACACCTACGTCACGGCGATGAACTATCCGCGCGGCACCGAGTACAACCGGCTCGCCCTGTGGCGTGAGCACCTGCGGCGGCCCGGCTGGACCGCGATCGGCGCCGTCACCACCGTCAGCGCCGCCGAACTGCTGCGGCCGGCCGTCCGCCGCCTGCGCGTGCAGGCCCCGTGGGCGCCCGGCGAACGCGACGTGCTCGTCGGTATCGCCTACGGCTACACCGGGGCCGCCGATCAATGGTGGAATCAGCAGTTGCGCACCGGCATGAGGCTGGCCGGCTGGACTCCCGAGGAGGCGCAGGCGGTGATCAGCGACTACTTCGAGCTCACCGAACTGCACGTGCATCCGCTGGCTCAGGGACAGGGCACCGGCGAGGCGCTGCTGCGCCGCCTCCTCGCCGACCGCCCCGAGTCGCAGGTGCTGCTGTCGACCCCGGAGGTGGCCGGCGAGGCGAACCGCGCCTGGTCCCTGTACCGCCGGCTCGGATTCGGCGACGTGCTGCGCCACTTCAGCTTCCCCGGCGACCCGCGGCCGTTCGCCTTCCTCGGTCGTTCCCTCCCGTTGCCGCCCGGGTCTGGCACGATGTGAGCGTGACCCAGCCCAGACGTCTGTTCCGCCCGGCTCTCCTCGCGCTGGCCGCTCTGCTGGCCCTGACCCCGCTGCTCAGCGGCTGCCTCACCCGCTCGGAGAACGTCGGCGATCTGTTCTCCGGCGTCGTCGTGGTCGCCGCCAGCCCGGCGACCGGCCCCACCCCGCCGACCTTCGACGTTCCGGCGTCGCTGTCCGGCGCGGTCGCGGTGTACGACTTCCCGGAGACCGACGATGGCAGCGCCCCGGCCACCGACGGCCCGGCGGGCGACAAGACCGGCTCCCGGCTGCGGTTCACCGATCTGACCACCGGCCAGTTCTCGCAGCTCGGCGACATCATCGCCAGTGCCCTTCCGGACGGCAACACGGTGGATCTGTCGGCCAGCCGCAGCGGCGACATCGTGCGGCTGCGCGGCGGCACCAACCTCACCGCGCTGCCCGCCGACAACTACTTCGTCTCGATCACCGTCGAGTTCGCCGGTCCCATCGTCGCCACCAACGGCCAGCAGGGCGCCGACGACTCGGTCACCTGGACCCCGCCCGGCGGCGGGAACGCCGAGTTCATCGCCGACGCGGAGTACGCCGATCCGGCGACCGCCGCCGTGCCCAGCTGGACCTGGTTCGTGGTGATCATCGCGCTGCTGGTGGTCCTGCTCATCGCCTGGCTGGCGTATATGACCCGGGACCGCTCCCCGCGGCCGGGCCGCCCCCGTCAGGTCAGGGAGACCGGCGACGTGGTCCGCGATGCGGTGAAGTCGGTCGTGGCCAAGACCACCGGCCACGCCGACGGCCCGGACGGTGACACCTCCACCTCGGACGACTCCACCTCCGACGCTTCCACCTCGGACACCTCCACGAAGGACGGGGACGCGTCGGACAGCGATGCGCCGGACAGAGATGCGTCGGACAGAGATGCGTCGGACGGGGAGGCACCCGGGACCGGGACGGCGGACCCGAACGCGGACCGGTCGGCCTCCGCCGACCGCTGAGACCGGGCCGGACTCAGGCCGGCTGCAGCGCGCCGCGGGTGTCCACACCGACGCGCTCGAGCACCTCGCTGGTGGCCTTGGCGAAGTTCAGGCTGCAGAAGTGCAGGCACGGTGCGCCCTCGTCGATCAGCCGCTGCGCCATCTCCGTGCACAGATCGATGCCGACGGCCCGGACCGCGGCGCGGTCCTCCTCGGGGCCGTCGCCGGCCGCGGTGACCAGCCGCTCCTCCACCGCCGGCGGCAGCACGCTGCCCGAGAGCGAGACCATCCGGCGGGCGCTGGCCAGCGAGGTGATCGGCATCAGCCCCGGGATCAGCGGTTTGGCGCCCTGCTCGGGGTCGGCGGCCACCACACGGTCGCGCAGACGCAGATAGAACTCGACGTCGAAGAACACCTGCGTCACCGAGTACTCGGCACCGGACCGGAGCTTGCGCACCAGATTGCCGGTGTCGGCGGCCAGGTTCGGGGCGCGATGGTGCCCCTCGGGGAACGACGCCACACCGGTGTGGAAATCACCGAGTCCGCCGATCAGCTCGACCAGTTCGGAGGCGTAGTGCAGTCCCTCCGGGTGCGCCACCCACTGCCCCAGCGGATCCCCGGGCGGGTCGCCGCGCAGAGCGAGCAGATTGGTGATGCCCTTGTCGGCGTACGCGCCCACCAGACCGCGCAGTTCGGCGATGCTGTGATCGACCGCGGTCAGATGCGCCACTGTGGTCAACGTGGTCTCGGTGGCCAGCTCCCCCGCGATGCGCACGGTGCGGTCGCGGGTCGAGCCGCCGGCACCGTAGGTCAGCGACACGAACGCCGGATTCATCCGCTCGAAGATCCGCACCGCGCGCCACAGCCGGGCCTCGTCGGCCTCGGTCTTCGGCGGGAAGAACTCCACGGAGAACGGGATAGGCCCACTGTGCGGCAGTGCCAAACGCTCCACGACGGAGGCACCTGCAGCGGCTGCGGGGGTGGTCACGGCGGGTACGGCGGCATCGTCGGTGGGGAAACTCACATGCCCGATCATACGGATGCGGTACGCGCCGAAGCACTTCCGCGTGGGATTTAACGCAGCCCCGCCGCCCGGCTTGACCCGGCCGTGGCCGTATGGTCCACGCACTGCGGTGAGCGGTGCCGAGAGGCGTCGTGCGGGCCGGTACCCTCAGGGGCGTGTTGACTCTCCAGCAGGTACCCGGCGCCGTCGACGACGTGCTGGCCGAGTTCTTCGGCTCCGTGGCCGGTCCGCTGGAGGAGATCTACCCGGCGGTGGCCCAGACCGGCGCCGCCCTAGCGGACTTCGTCCTCGGTGGCGGCAAGCGGGTGCGGCCGCTGTTCCTGTACGCCGGCTGGCGGTGCGGCAGCAGCGAACAGTCCGGCGGTCCGACGGCCCCCGGGGAGCCGGCCGATCCGGCGACCGTCCTGCGGGTCGGTGCGGCCGTCGAACTGGTTCAGGCGTGCGCCCTGGTGCACGACGACATCCTCGACCGGTCGGACACCCGGCGCGGCCGTCCCACCGTGCACCGGGTCTTCGAACAGGCGCACCGCGAGCACGGCTGGTCCGGCGATGCCGCCCACCACGGCGCATCGGTGGCGATCCTGATCGGCGACCTGGCCCTGGCCTGGGCCGACGATCTGGTGCACGGCTACCGGCCGGCCCCGCATCCGGCACCGGCCCCGCTGCCGTCCGGTGTCCCGGCCCTGTGGTCCCGGATGCGCACCGAAGTCCTGGGCGGACAGCTCCTCGACATCGTCAACGAGGCCTCCGGCGACGAGTCCATCACGGCCAGTTACCGGGTGATGGAGTACAAGACCGCCGCCTACACGGTGGCACGGCCGCTGGAACTCGGTGCGGCACTCGCGGTCTCGTCGACCGGACTGCAGCAGGACCTGCACCGGATCGGTACCGGGCTGGGGCTGGCCTTCCAGCTGCGCGACGATCTGCTCGGCGTCTTCGGCGATCCCGCGCAGACCGGCAAACCGTCCGGCGACGATCTGATCGCCGGCAAGCGCACGGTGCTGCTCGGGCTCGCGCTCGCCGAGGCCGCCCCCGCCGACGCCCAGCGCCTGCGCGAGCTGCTCGGCCGTCCGCTCGACGACGCCGAACTGGCCGCCGCCCGGGCAGTGCTGGTCGACTCGGGCGCCGTCGCCGAAGTGGAACGGCAGATCGCCGGACACCGGGACACGGCGCTGGCGCAGATCGCCGAGCTGCCGGTGGACGCCGCCGCCCGCGCCGACCTCACCACCCTCGCCCACCAGATCACCGACCGGACGAAGTGAGTCCGGCCGTGATCTCCTCCCGCGGCCCGCAGCGCCGCGCCGTCGTCATCGGCGCCGGACTCTCCGGTCTGGCCGCGGCCGCCGCCCTGCGCGGGGCGGGCTGCGCCGTCACCGTCCTCGAGGCCACCGGCGCGCCGGGCGGACTGGTCCGCACCGAGACCGTCGACGGTCACCGCTTCGACACCGGCGCAACGGTTCTCACCATGCCCGGCCTGATCGAGGAGGCCCTCGCACCGCTCGGTGTGCCGGCGGCCCGGGTACGGGCGGCGCTCGCGCTGCGGCCGGTGGACCCCGGCTATGTGATGAATTACGCCGACGGCACCAGTCTGCGGGTCCCCCGCGACACCGGACGGCTGGCGGCCGCAGCCGACGCGGCCTTCGGCGCCGGGGCCGGGGCCGGCGTCCCCGCCCTGCTGGACTGGCTGCGCCGGGTGGACCAGACCGAGTACGGAGTCTTCTTCGACCGCAATTACGATTCGCTGCCGGGTCTGCTGGACGCCCGCACCCGGCGGGCCGCCGCCGATCTGGTGCGGCTGCGGACCCTGGGCGGGCTCACCGCCGCGATCGCCCGCTTCGTCGACGACGAACGGCTGCAGCGCACGTTCACCTTCCAGGCCCTCTACGCCGGGGTGCCGCCCGCCCGGGCGCGTGCGATCTACGCGATCATCCCCGACATGGACATCGGTCACGGGCTCAGCGCCCCGGCCGGCGGCATGGGCCGCATCGGCGAGGTGCTGGCCGGCGAGCTCACCGCGGCCGGCACCGAGATCGAGTACCGCACCCGCGCGGTGCGCATCGAGACCAGCGGCCGGGCGGTGGTCGCCGTGCACACCGACGACGGCCGGCGGCTGCCCGCCGACGTGGTCGTCGCCACCGGCGAACGCGATCAGGTGGCCGGGCTGCTGGGATGCCCGGCCCGCCGTCGGCTGCGGTATTCGCCCAGCGCGGTGGTGGTGCACGGACTGCTCCCGGCCGGCGCGGCCGACACCTGGCGCAGCGGCCACCACACCGTGGACTTCGGTGCGGCCTGGACGCGGACCTTCGCCGAGATCACCGGCCGCCGCGGCACCCCGATGACCGACGGCTCGTTCCTGATCACCCGGCCCGCCGTGAGCGACCCGGACACCTTCGTCCGTGACGGGCTCGAATCGATCTCCGTGCTCGCACCGACCCCGAATCTGGTGACGGCACCACTGGACTGGGAGACGCTGGCACCGGCGTACACGGCCGAGGTCCTCGGCGTGCTGGCCGGCCGCGGCTACCCCCGCATCGACGGCCTGCACGTGCGGCGGGTGGATCATCCGGGCAGCTGGCTCCGGGCCGGACTTCCCGGCGGCACGCCGTTCTCCGCAGCGCACACCGTGCGCCAGACCGGCCCGCTGCGCACCCGCAACCGGTGGCCCGGAGTGGGCAATCTGTTCCTGGCCGGCAGCGCCACGGTGCCCGGCGTGGGCATTCCGCCGGTGCTGGTCTCCGGCAAGCTCGCCGCGCAGCGCGCGCTGGCGCTGCTCGGTCTCCCGGAGCCGCGATGACCGCCCCGGTGACCGCTGCCGGCCGCGCGCCGGCCGCGCTGCTGCGCCGCTATCCGAACACCGCACTCGGTCTGCTCGGCGCAGTGCTGGTGACCGTCGGCAGCTACGGCGTCGCGGACATCCCGCGCAACGACGCCACGCTGACCGGGCTGGGTCTGGCCCCGATGAGCTACGGCCACGGCAAGACTCTCTCCGGGATCGCCTTCTGGCTCGGCGCCGCCGCGCTGGTGGTCGCCTGGGTGCGTCTGGGCCGGGAACTGGCCGGCGGCCGCAGCGAGCTGGACCTGCGGTCGGCGCGCTGGGCGGTGGCCCTCTGGGCGGCCCCGCTGTTGTTCGCAGTCCCGATGTTCAGCCGCGACGTCTACGCCTATCTGGGGCAGGCGGCACTGCTGGGGCCCGGCTTCGATCCGTATCTGGACGGTCCGGCACACGTCCCGGGTCCGATCGTCGACTCGATGGCGCAGATCTGGGCCACCACCACCTCCCCGTACGGCCCGGCGTTCCTGCTGCTCATGCGCGGTGTGGTGGCGGTGACCGGTGAGAACGTCTTCGCCGGCGTCTTCGTCACCCGGCTGGTTCTGCTGCCCGGCCTGGCGCTGGCGCTGTGGGCGCTGCCGCGCATCGCCGGGCACTTCGGCGCGGGCCGCCGTCAGGCGCTGTGGCTGATCCTGCTCAATCCGGTGCTGCTGCTCCATCTGGTGGGCGGACCGCATCTGGAACTGCTGATGATGGGTTTCCTGGCCGCCGGAGTGGCCCTTGTGCTCGACGGCAGGCATGTGAGCGGCCTGCTGGTCCTGGGACTGTCGATGTCGATCAAGGTGACCGCCGGGGTGGCGATCCCGTTCATGCTCTGGATCTGGCTCGACCATCTGCGCGCCCGGCGGCCGGTCACCCCGCGCGACCGGGTCGGGATCTTCGCGGCCACCGCCGCCCTGCCCGCCGCCGTCTTCGGCGGGTTCACCCTGATCCTCGGTCTGGGTGTGGGCTGGGTCAACGGCCTGTCCTGGGCCTCGCGCATCATCAATCCGTTCACCATCCCGAGCCTGGTCGGCCATCTGGTGATGGGCGCGTCCATCCCGTGGGCGCGCTGGAACCTGCAGGAGATCCTGCCGGTGACCCGTGCCATCGGCACGGTGGTGATGGTGCTGGTGCTGGTGTGGCTGTGGTGGCGTTTCCGGTCCGGTGCCCGCGCCGCCGTGGCCGGTGCGGGCTGGGCGATGCTCGCCGTGCTGCTCCTCGAACCGTCCACCCTGCCCTGGTACTACGTCTGGACGCTGGTCTTCGCGGTGGCCTTCGAGCTGCCGCTGTGGACGCGCCGACTTATCGTCGGGATCAGCGTGTACTACCTGATCGTCTTCCAGCCCGACGACTCGATCCTCTTCTACAAGCCGCTCGAGACGGTGCTGGCGGTGGGCCTGGCGGTCCTGGCGGCGGTCTCCCTCGGCCGGCCCGACCCGCTGCGGCTGCGCTCGATCGCCGGCCCGCGCGTCCGCTCCTGAATGTCCAGCGTCGCCGACGGCTACCGGATCGCCGAACAGCTCACCGCCCGGCACGGCCGCACCTACCATCTGGCGGCGCGGCTACTGCCCGCCGACGGCCGCCGTGCGGTGGCCGCCCTGTACGGCTACGCGCGGATCGCCGACGACATCGTCGACGATCCGCGCCCGGTCCCGCCGGCCGAGCGGCTAGCCGCCCTGGACCGGCTCACCGGCGCGCTCGCGGCGGCCCTGGCCGGGGACCCGATGCCGCCCGGACTGCCCGGAGCACAGCGGGCGGTGGTCGCCGCCCTGGCCGACACCGTCGCCCGCTACCGCATCGATCCGGCCACCTTCACCGCCTTCGCCCGCTCGATGGCCATGGACGTGCCGGGCGGCCCCGGCTTCCGCAATCGCTACCGCGACTTCGCCGAACTCGGCGAGTACACCTACGGCTCGGCGGCGGTGATCGGACTGCAACTGCTTCCGGTGCTGGGGGTGCACGACCCGGCCGAACTGCGCGACGGCGCCGCTCTGCTCGGCGAGGCCTTCCAGCTCACCAACTTCCTGCGCGACGTAGGCGAGGACCTGCGGCGCGACCGGATCTATCTGCCGGCCGACCAGCTGGCGGCGTTCGGCGTCGACGAGGCCGTGCTCCGCGCCGATGCGCGCGCCGGCGCACCGTCGCCGGCGCTGCGGCGCGCACTCGCGCACCTGGTGGCGGTGAACCGGGATCAGTACCGCCGGGCGGCACCGGCGGTGGCCGCACTGCCCGGCCGTACCCGGCCCGCGATCGCCGCGGCCGCCGCCTCGTACGCCGCGATCCTCACCGAGATCGAGGATTCCGGATTCACCGTGCTCACCGCCCGGGCCGTGGTGCCCCGTCGCCGGCGGCTGCGGCATGCCGCGACGGCACTGCTCGCGCCGCGCCCCGCCGGATCCTGAACCGGCGGAACCTCACCCGCACCTCACCGGGCCCATCTGAAACCAGGCCGTGGGGAACAACATTCGATGGTCCGGCAGCCTCCGGCGGGCTTCGCCGGCCACTACGCGGCGAAAGCCGCCATGGTGATGCCCGCCGAGTGACGCGCTCCCCGAGCGCGACCGCTCAGAAGGCCTGAGCCTGCGCGCGCCGGATCACTTCCCGCGCCGCATGCGTGTGCAGCGCCTGCGCCGGGCAGATACCGAGATCCTCCTGCTCGGCGAACAGCCAGGCCAGCGCCTCGTCGCGGGTGTAGCCGCCGTCGAGCAGGATGGTCACCAGACCCTCGAAGTGCTTGGCCAGCCCGTCCGGGCCGAAGAACAGCACCGGGATCACCGGCTCGCCGCCGCGCGAGGCCGCCAGCAGATTGTGATCGCGGATCAGTGTGCGCACCCGGCCGGTGGAGACGCCGAGCCGGTCGGCGGCCTCGCCGAGCCCGATCACCTCGGCGTCGTCGGGAAGGATGTCGATGGACAGCGGAAGGGAAGCCACGCCGGGAAGAATACCCGCCATCGGCGCCTCTGCCCGGCGTGCCTGGTGAAATCCCGGCCGGGGTCACCGATCAACGGGCCGGCAGCCGGTAGATTCTCCGAATGTGACCACCTCCGACGACCCGCTGCTCTCCCGGGTACTCGAACGGCGCTACCGGATCGACGCGCCGATCGCCCGCGGCGGCATGTCGACGGTGTACGTGGGCACCGACCTGCGCCTGCACCGGCGGGTGGCGATCAAGGTGATGGACGCCCGCTACGTGGGCGATCCGCTGTTCCTGCGCCGGTTCGAATTCGAGGCGCGCGCCGTGGCCGGCCTCAACCATCCCGGGCTGGTGGCCGTCTACGACCAGAGCATCGACGGTGACATCGCCTTCCTGGTGATGGAACTGGTGCGCGGCGGCAGTCTGCGCGAGTTGCTGCGCGAGCGCGGACCGATGCCGCCGCACGCCATCGCCTCGGTGGGCGTGCCGGTCCTCGGCGGGCTGGGCACCGCGCACCGGGCCGGGCTGGTGCATCGCGACGTCAAACCGGAGAACGTGCTGATCTCCGACACCGGCGATGTGAAGGTGGCCGACTTCGGGCTCGTGCGCGCCGTCGCCGAAGCCGGGGTCACCTCGGCCAGCGTGATCCTCGGCACCGCCGCCTACCTGTCCCCCGAGCAGGTGGCCTCCACCGACATCGACGCACGCTCGGACGTCTACTCGGCCGGCATCCTGCTGTTCGAGCTGCTCACCGGACGTCAGCCCTTCCGCGGGAACACGCCGCTCGCCCTGGCCTATCAGCGCCTCTCATACGACGTTCCCGCGCCCGGCGATGTGATCGCCGGGGTGCCCCCGGAGATCGACGAGATCGTGCTGACGGCCACCGAACGCCACCCCGACGACCGCTTCCCCGACGGCTTCGCCATGCAGCACGCGCTCCTCGATGCCGTGGACACCCTGGGGCTTCCGCCGTTCACCGTGCCCGCCCCGCAGCAGGCCTCCGCCCGGGTCACCTCCGCCATCGCCCGTCCGGTTCCGCCCCTGCGCGACCGGCCCGCCGGCGACCCGTATCCCGGCCCGGCCTATGGCGACGGCGGTCAGGACTACGGCGATCAGGACTACGGCGGGGAGCCGTACGACGACGATGAGGCGTACGGCGACTACGACGACGGATACGGCCCCGCCGACGACTACGACCGCCCCGACGACTATGGCCACCCCGACGACTACGGCCACCCCGACGACTACGACGGTCCCGACTACGACGACGGATACCGGGATGAGCGTCGGCCGGCCTATCCCGACGAGCAGACCCTGCCCGGATCTCGCCGGTCCGCGCCGGGCACCCGGATGTACTCCGCCGCCGGACCGGCCGCTCCCCCGTCCGCACCCGGCCCGGCGCCGTCCCGCCTGCACACCGGCAGCGCCCTCGCCGCGGCCGCCTGGCTGCTGCTGGTGCTGCTCATCGCCGTCGGGCTGGGCGCCGCCGGCTGGGTCCTCGGCATCACCTGGATGTCCTGACCGATCCGCTTCTGCGGCACCGCTTTTCACGCTCCGCACGAATTCGTCCGTTCGTCCGACATCCCGGCCCCATCGGCCCAGTTCACCGTCGGGGGCCACACCCCGCCCGGTCCGCTGAACTGCCCGTCGGCGGGCCTGATCTGTCGGAGGCGGCTGGCATCTTCGGCACCGACCCGCCGGGACTCCCCCGGCGGGAAGGACTCCGGCGCACCGGTTCCCGTGCGCCGAGCGAAAGGACCCCCCCGATGAGTTTTCTCCGTACCGCGGCCGTCGCCGCCGCAGCCGCACTCGCCCTCGGCGCCACCATCGCCTCCGGCGAGGAGAACGAGGCGAAGAAGGTCGACGGCGGCCCGGCGAGCGCGCAGACCGCCGACTTCGCGGTCGGCGACACCGTCGAACTCGGCGACTGGCAGGTCAAGGTCAACCAGGTGACCGACCCGTACGTGCCCGGCAACGAGTTCATCTCCCCGAGCCCCGGGGAGCGCTACGTGCGGGTGGACGCCCAGGTGACCAACCGCAGCGACTCCCCGCAGACGGTCTCCTCGGTGATGTGTTTCAGCCTGCGGGACAACGACAATCGCAGCCACGACATCACCATCACCGACGGGGGCTCGACGATCGACGGCGAGGTGCCCGCCGGCGGCACCCTGCGCGGCGATCTGGACTTCGAGATCCCCGAGCAGGCCACCGATCTGCAGCTGCAGTTCAAATGCGACCTGTTCGGCAGCGGTTCGGCTCTGATCGACCTGTCCTGATGCCGGCACCGGCACCGGCCCGCCCGGGCGATCTGCTGCTCACCGTCCCCGCCCTGGGGGCCGTGATGCTGCTCCTGCTGAACGATCACCTGTTCAAGGGACTGTTCGGCAATGCACTCACCGGCAAGCTGTCCGACGTGGCGGGCCTGTTCGTCCTGCCGATGATCACGGTGACCGTCGCCGAGGCCGCCCGGTGCGCTCTGCGCCGGCCGTGGCGCACCACCGGCGACGAGGTGCTCGCGCACACCGCGGTGGCCGGCGCCGGGTTCGCGGCGGTCAAGCTGATCGGGCCGGTCGGCGATGCCTACGAGCACGCGATCGGCGTGCTCCGGCAGGTCCTCACGCTCTCGGCGGAGGGCGCACCGATCATCGTCTACCGGGATGCGACCGACCTGGTGGTGCTGCCGGTGCTGGTGCTCGGGTACCTGTCGATCATGCGCCACCGGCGTCCGGCCGCCGCCGGGGCCGGTGGCGGCGGCGTCAGCCGCGCAGCATCTCCGCGACCAGGAACGCCAGTTCCAGCGACTGCTGGGTGTTCAGCCGCGGATCGCACGCCGTCTCGTAGCGGCCCTCCAGATCGAGGTCCGAGATGTCCTGCGCCCCACCGAGACACTCGGTGACGTCCTCACCGGTGAGCTCGATGTGGATGCCGCCCGGATGGGTGCCGAGGGCGCGGTGCACCTCGAAGAAGCCCTGGACCTCGTCGACGATCCGGTCGAAGTGCCGGGTCTTGAAGCCGGTGGACGCGGTGTGCGTGTTGCCGTGCATCGGATCGCACTGCCAGATCACCTTGTGCCCGGTGGCCTCGACCGCCGAGACGATCTCCGGCAGCACCTCGCGGACCTTGTCGTTGCCCATCCGGCTGACCAGGGTGAGCCGGCCGGGACGGTTGTCCGGGTCGAGCTGCTCGACGTACTGCACCGCCAGCTCCGGGGAGGTGGTGGGGCCGATCTTGATGCCGATCGGGTTGGCGATCATCTTGGCCAGCGCCACATGCGCGCCGTCGAGCTGACGGGTGCGCTCACCGATCCACAGGAAGTGCGCCGACAGATCGTAGAGCACCGGATCCTCGCCGCCGGCCGGATCGTCGGCCATCCGCAGCATGGCACGCTCGTAGTCCATCACCAGCGCCTCGTGCGAGGCGAAGATCGACGCCGATTCGAGCGAGGAGTCGGTGACCCCGCAGGCGTCCATGAACTTCAGGCCGCGATCGATCTCGGCGGCCAGCGCCTCGTAGCGGGCACCGGCCGGCGAGGTGCGGACGAATTCGCGGTTCCAGTCGTGCACGCGGGCCAGCCGTGCCTCCGAACCGGTCAGCGCGCGCACCAGGTTCATCGCCGCCGCCGCGTTCGCGTAGGCGCGGACCAGGCGCGACGGATCGTGCACCCGCGCGGCCTCGTCGGCTTCGAGCGAGTTGACCATGTCGCCGCGGTACGAGAGCAGCCCGAGCGCGTCGGTGTCGGCCGACCGCGGCTTGGCGTACTGGCCGGCGATGCGGGCCACCTTCACCACCGGCACGCTGGCGCCGTAGGTGAGTACCACGGCCATCTGCAGCAGCGTCCGGATGTTGCCCTTGATGTGCGGTTCGGTGTTGGCGGCGAAGGTCTCCGCGCAGTCACCGCCCTGCAGCAGGAAGGCACGGCCCTGCGCCACCTCGGCGAGCTGGCCGAACAGCGACTGCACCTCGGTGGGCATGCAGATCGGCGGGACGCTCTCGAGGACGGTGCGCATCCGGTGCGCTTCGTCGGCGGGCCAGCTCGGCTGCTGCAGCGCCGGCCGGGAGATCACATCCTCGAACTGCTCGGCCAGTCTGCCCGGCAGCGGGGGCAGTTCGGGAAGCTCGTCGATCGGCACGTCTACGGTCCAGTTCACCACGATGTCCAAGAGTACTGTCCCGGCCGCCGTGCCCGGCCGGGAGTCCGCACTTTGCCGCGGCGGGCGGGCGGTTCAGCCCCGCGCGGACGCGGCGATCGTGTTCCAGCGCACCAGATTGTGCCGGGCATCGGCCAGCGCGCTGTGCGCGTCCTTGGGGGTCGCCGGCAGTTCGGGACTGCCGGCCTCCTCCCACCGCTGGCGCAGTTCGCGGGTGAACCGGGGCAGCTCGCGGGGCAGCGCGGTCATGTCACCCCACAACTGACAGAGCACCACGTGGTCGTAGGCGCCCACCCAGGCCCACAGCTCCACGGTCCCGTCCCCGGCCAGCAGGAACTCGTACAGATCGTCGCGGATGCGGGCGCGGCTGCGCCAGGCCTTGTCCGCCGGCGAGGGCAGCTTGTCGAGCACATGACTGCGCACCCAGGGCCCGGCGCGGCCCGGATCGAACTCGGTGGACACCGCATAGAACTCGCGGCCGTCCTCCCCGACCACTCCGATCGAGACCAGCTCGATGGTGCGGCCGTCCTCGATGAACTCGCAGTCGTAGAAGTACCGCACGAGTCAGGCGGCCGTGCCGTCGGCGGCGGTCTCCGGCGGGGCGGGCTTCGGGTTCTTCAGAGTCGCCGCGTAGACGTCGACGTACTGCTGCCCGCTCATCCGCATCAGCTCGTACATGATCTCGTCGGTCACCGCCCGCTCGATGAACCGGTTGCCCGCCATCCCCTCGTAGCGGGAGAAGTCCAGCGGCGTACCGATCTTGACGGTGATGCGGGTCGGCCGCGGCAGGATGGTGCCGGGCGGATTGATCCGGTCGGTGCCGATCATCGCCACCGGCAGCACCGGCACACCGGTCTCCAGCGCCATCCGCGCCAGCCCGGTCTTGCCCTTGTACAGCCGGCCGTCCGGGCTGCGGGTTCCTTCCGGGTACAGGCAGAGCAGCCCGCCGCCGCCGAGCACCCGCTTGCCCGCGCTCAGCGCGCCGGCCGCCGCGTCGGCGCCGGACCGGTCGATCGGGATCTGGCCGGAACCGGAGAAGAAGATCTTCTTGAGCCGGCCCTTGATGCCCGGCTCGGTGAAGTACTCCGACTTGGCCAGGAAGAAGATGCGGCGGGGCGCCATCAGCGGCAGATACAGGCTGTCGACGAAGGCCAGATGGTTGCTCGCCAGCAGCGCGGGTCCGTCCTTGGGCAGGTTCTCGAGGCCTTCGATCTTCGGCCGGCCGACCAGCCGGAGCGACGGACCGATCAGCAGATACTTCAACAGGTAATAGAACACTGCAGCGTCACTCCTCTTATCTCCCAGCCGCGGCACCGGCGGCCGCCCCAGTCCCGCCGAGCGGACTTCACGACGATGTGGATCTTCACTTTACTGTGCACGCGGGCCGCCGACGGTGCCCGCCTCCCGGCGGCCGGCGACACCGTCGCGGGCGACCTGCGCAGCGCCGATGACACCGGCCGATTCGCCCAGCTGAGTGGCCCGCAGCCGGGCCAGCTGCCGGTGCCCGGCACCGGTGACCATGGCCGCATAGTGCTCGCGCGCCTCGTCCAGGTAGAGCCCCGAGGCCGCGCCGAGTCCACCGGCCAGCACGATCAGATCCGGGTCGAGGATGTCGGCGATCATCGCCAGCCCCTGACCGAGCCAGCGGGCCAGATCGGCGAACGCCGCGGTCGCGACCGGATCGCCGTCGGCGGCGGCCGCGGCCACCCGGCGGCCGGTCAGCGATCCGGGGTCGGCGTTGGTCTCGGCGGCCAGGACCGAATGTCCCAGGTCCGCGGACGCCAGCAGCTCGACGGCGGTGTCCACCAATGCCGTTCCGCTGCAGTACCGTTCCCAGCACCCGCGTTTGCCGCAATCGCACGGACGGCCGTCCGGCACCACGGTGATGTGCCCGAATTCCGGTGCCACGCCGAAACTTCCGCGGTAGAGGCGGCCGTCCTGCAGCATGCCGGCGCCGATTCCGGTGCCCAGCGCGAGGACCAGGGTGTTGTTGCCGCGGGCGGCGGCCCCGAAGTGCAGTTCGGCCACCGCTGCCGAGTTCGCATCGTGTTCGGCGAAGACCGGGATGCCCAGGCGTGCACTCATCTCGCCGGGGACGGCGGCCTCGAGCCACGGCAGGTGCGGGGCGAAACGGACCGTCGAACAGTCCGGCGACAGGAAGCCGGCGATGGCCAGGCCGACCGCAGCGACCGACCAGCGGTCGCGCAGTTCGGTGACCAGCCGGTCCAGGCAGTGTTCGAGGGCGGCGGTGGTCGACGGGGTGGGTGCGCGCAGCGTGTCGAGCATGGTACCGCGCGCGTCGACCACCGAGGCCCGCACGCTGGTGCCGCCGATGTCGATGCCGACCGTCAGATCCGCCGGCCCGGCCATGCTCATCGCTGCATCACCCGTCCCTGCACTCATCGTCCCCCCTGCACGATCTGTCCCTGCCAACCTGTCACGGATGCCGCTCCCGGGACACCGATACCGGTGATCCCGTCGGCGGTCACGGGGTGCTGATCCGGACCGGGATCACTTCGAAACCGGCTGCGGGCTCGGTCGACGGGGCCGGTGCGCTGCGCAGCAACTGGGCGACCGCTTCGAGCACGGCGATCAGCGCCGACAGGATGCGGGCCAGCAGATCGCCCAGCTCGGAGACCAGCGTGCCCAGTTCGCCGGCCAGCTCACCGATCCGGGAGGTCTGCTCCGCGCCGGCGCCGGGCCGGTTTCCACCGATCAGGGCCGCGAGCTGGTCGATCTGACCGGCGAAACCGAGCAGCACATCGCGCAGCGGATCGCCGCTCCCGCCCGCGGAGGCGCCGGCGGCGTGCTCGCGTGCGGTCATCTCGGGCGGTTCCTTCACGATCGTCGACGTCCCCGGCGCCTGGTCCGGTCCCCCGCATCCGGCGCAACTGTAGCCTCACAGGTTACCCGCCCGTACCGACCGGAACGAACCCCGGGTCACCGCATCCGGATGCGCAGCGGTCAGCGCCGCCCGGCGCGCTGCGGCCACACCGCCGGGTCCGGGGTGAACTCGACGGTGAGCCGGCCGTGTGCCCACTGCGCCCCGGCCACCGTGCATCGGCGCAGCACCGACGGCAGCCGCACCGGATGCCGGAATCCCGAGACGGTCACCAGCAGGTCGTCGCCCGACCGGCCCAGCACCAGCCTGTCCGGTTCGGGCAGACCCTGCCGCCAGCTCAGCTCGTAGACCGCCTCGAGCCCGGAGCCGCCGCGGTGGACCACCTCCAGCGCCCCCGAACCGTGCGCCCGACCGTCGGGACCGGGAAGGTCCACGGTGAGCCGGCGCAGCCGTGAAAGCCGGTCGAGCGGACCGTCGACGTGCGGCACCGCCGCGATCTGCGGCTGCGCCGGCGCCCCGGAGAGCAGCTCGGCGGCGCACTCGAGGACCGGCTGCGGGTCGAGCCCGCCCGCGCCCGGATTGACCAGCACCGAACGCAGCGGCAGGCCCAGCAGTTCGGCGATCGCCAGTTGATCGGGGCACTGGCGCCGGCCGCGTTCGCCGCCGTCGAGGACCAGGTGCGCGGCCACCGCCGACGGGTCGGCCAGCAGCTCGCGCAGGTCGTCGCAGTCCCGGCCGATGCTCTCCACCGCGCCGGCCAGCTGCGCCAGCGCCGGCTGCTCGGATGCCTGCGCCAGCCGGCGGTGCCGCGGCCAGAGCCGCTCGACGGTGGTGGCCAGCAGGGTGGGCGCCCGCAGCAGCGCGAACGGATCCCCGACGCCGGACAGGTCCACCACGATGCGGTCCCAGCGACCCGAGGTGGCCGCGTCCCGGATCCTCCGCAGCAGCAGGAACTCCTGGGCGCCGGGCAGCGCCGTCATCTCGCCCGGCGCCACCGACGCCAGGGTGCCCACCAACGGCAGCGGATGGCGTCCGCCGGCCACCGTCAGCAGCGCGGCGGTGAAGTCGTGCCAGGCCGATTCCACGGCGGCCAGCGGATCCAGGTGCAGCAGATCCAGTTCGCCGGTCACCGCGACCGGCTCGCCCGGCCGCCGGAACACGCCCAGCTGAGCCGGGAGCGGCGAGCGGGGGTCGAGCGTCACCAGCAGCACCCCGGCCGAGTCGTGCAGCGGCGGCACACCGCCCCGGGTGCGCTGCGCCTGCGCGGCGATCAGGGCGCCGGCTGCGGACAGCACGGACGTCCCCGCGCCACCGGAGCCGAGCAGCAGATGGATGTCGGACAGATCGATCAGCCTTCGACCCTCTTCTTCAGTTCGCCGAGGGCGGTCTCGGTGATCGCCTTCTCCGCGCGCCGCTTGAGCTGGCTGATCATCGGGATCTTCAGATCCACCATCAGCGAATAGGTCACCTTGGTCGAGCCGGGAACCTGCTGATCGAGCCGGTAGCTGCCGCGCTGCCCGCGCTGCAGATCGCTCGAGACCAGTTCCCAGGAGACGGCGGTTCCGTCGTCGGCCCAGTCGTAGCGCAGCTCGTAGGTGTCGGCGAGCACTCCGGCGTCGAGCACGAAGCGCACCACCAGCCCCCGCCCGGCGGCGTCGCGCTCGAGCACGGTCACCTCGCGGGCGGAGGTGACCCAGGTCGGGTAATGCTCGAAGTCGGCGATCACCGCCATGATCGGCGCCACGTCGGCGCCGATGACGATGCTGCGTTCAGTATGGTCGGCCACGCTCACTCCCCCGGACCGGCGGTCGCCGGATCGCCGATCCCGCGACCGCTCTCGAGCATCGCCTTGACCTGGAAGGACATCGACTTGCCCGCCACCCGGCGCAGCCGGTTCCGCTCGGCCAGCTCCGCGGCGAGGCGCGTCGGCTCCTGCGGCAGCGGGCCGGTGGGCTCGGCGTGCAGGAAGTAGTGCAGGACGAAGCCGTCGAGGACGGCCTCGCACCAGATCTCCATGGTGCCCGACAGCGGACCGTCGACTTTCCAGCGCACCCCGGCATCGCCGCGATCCTCGACCACGGTCAGCCGCAGATCCGGCCACCATTGACGCCAGCGGGCCCGGTCGGCGACCACGGTCCCGGCCAGTCGCGGCGAGGCGGCGACGAAGGTCTCGTCGGCCACTTGAATACTCGTCACGGACCTAAGCATCACACACCGGTCCGGGAGAGGGAAGCAGCGCCCCTTTCACCGAAACCATGGTGCGCGTCCCTGACGTGGACGCAGGATCGTAGAATACCCGTGGTCGTCATCTGACGAGTATGCCGAAGTCTGGAAGGTGTTTGCCGATGGTTGAGTTCCGCGCCCCCGCCGAGTACACGATCCCGCCGGAGCGGAATGCGACCGACGTCATCTTCGATATCGCCGCCGCCGATCCCGGCAAGACGATCTTCCGCCGCCAGGAGGGCGAGGTCTGGCTGCCGGTCACCGCCGGCGAGGCCACCGCCACCATCACCGCCGTGGCCAAGGGGCTGATCGCCTCGGGGATCACCGAGGGCGACCGCGTCGCCCTGCTCTCGGCCACCCGGATCGAGTGGACCCTGATCGACTTCGCGATCTGGTCCGTCGGCGCCACCCCGGTGCCGATCTACGATTCGTCGTCGGCCGCCCAGATCGACTGGATCATGCAGGATTCGGCGGCCACGGCGATCATCGTCGAGACGCCCAAGCATCGGGAGATCCTCACCGAGGTCTCGGCCGTCACCGACCAGGTGCAGGTCTTCGAGATCGAACCCGCCGCAGGCCCCGGAGTGATCGACCTGCTCACCGAACGCGGCAAGGACGTGGCCGACGACGAGGTCACCGCCCGCCGGCGCACCCTGCGCGCCGACTCCCCGGCCACCCTGATCTACACCTCGGGCACCACCGGCCGCCCCAAGGGCGTCATGCTCAAGCACTCGAACATGCTCGGCGAGATCGCCGGCGTGCTCGACACCAGCCTGAGCACCCTGCTCGGCCCCGGCAAGCGGCTGCTGCTGTTCCTGCCGATGGCCCATGTGCTCGCCCGCGCCATCAACCTGGTGGCGCTCGAAGCCGGCGTCGAGGTGGGCTACACGGCCGACATCAAGAACCTGCTGCCGACCTTCGAGGTCTTCCGGCCGTCGCTGATCCTGTCGGTGCCGCGCGTCTTCGAGAAGGTCTACAACTCGGCCCGGCAGAAGGCCTACGACGAGAATCCGGTCAAGGGCAAGATCTTCGATCGCGCCGCCGCCGTGGCCATCGCCTACTCCAAGGCGGTCGACGGATCCGGACCCGGCCCGCTGCTGAGCCTGCAGCACAAGCTCTACAACACGCTGGTCTACAGCAAGCTGCGCACCGCCCTCGGCGGACAGTGCGAGCTGGCGATCTCCGGCGGCGCCCCGCTCGGCGCCCGCCTGGGCCACTTCTTCCGCGGTGTGGGCATCCCGGTCTACGAGGGCTACGGCCTCACCGAGACCACCGCCGCGGTCTGCGTCAACACTCCGGGCCACGTCCGGATGGGCACCGTCGGCCGGCCGATCCCCGGCAACGCGGTGCGCATCGCCGAGGACGGAGAGGTCATGCTGGGCGGCGACGTGGTCTTCACCGGCTACTGGCAGAATCCGGAGGCCACCGAGCAGGCCATCACCGACGGCTGGTTCCACACCGGCGACATCGGGCAGCTCGACGGCGAGGGCTACCTCAAGATCACCGGCCGCAAGAAGGAGATCATCGTCACCGCGGGCGGCAAGAACGTCTCGCCGGCACCGCTCGAGGACATCATCCGGGCGCACCACCTGGTCTCGCAGGCGATGGTCGTGGGCGATCAGCGACCGTTCATCAGCGCGCTGATCACCATCGACCCCGAGGTGATTCCGGCCTGGCTCGAGCGCAACGGCAAGCCGGCCGCGACGCCGATGAGCGAACTGGTGAACGATCCCACACTGCTCGCCGAGCTCCAGACCATCGTCGACGAGGCCAACAGCACCGTCTCGCACGCCGAGGCGATCAAGAAGATCCGCGTGCTCACCAGCGACTTCACCGAGGACACCGGTGAGCTGACCCCCACGCTGAAGGTCAAGCGCAATGTGGTGGTCGACAAGTTCGGCGACGAGATCGAGGCGATCTACGCCAAATAGGCCGCAGCGGGCCGTCGCGGCGGCGGCCCGCTCGCACCGCCGTCAGAGCAGCTGGGCCAGCCGGGCGGCCTGCTGCCGCCACTGCCAGCGCTCGGTGATCCACTCCCGGCCGGCCGCCCCCATCGCCGCGGCCCGCCGGGGATCGGCCAGGAGCTCGAGCACCGCGTCGGCCACGGCCGCCACGTCCCGGCCGTCGACCACCGTCCCGGTCACCCCGTCGCGCACGGTCTCCGGGGCGCCGCCCGAATCACCGGCGACCACCGGGATCCCGGTCGCCGAGGCCTCGAGGAAGACGATTCCGAGCCCTTCCACGTCCAATCCTCCGCCGCGGGTGCGGGTGGGCATGGCGAAGACATCGGCCATCGCATGGTGGGTGGGCAGTTCGGCCGCCGGCACGGTGCCGGTGAACAGTACCGACCCGGCCACTCCGGTCTTCCCGGCCAACTCCTCCAGGTGCTCGCGGTAGGGGCCGCCCCCGACGATGGCCAGCCGCAGTTCCGGCTGAGCCGCCAGCATCTGCGGCATCGCCTTGATCAGGACGTCCTGTCCCTTCCGCGGCACCAGCCGGGACAGGCACAGCACCACCGGAGCCTCGCCGAGTCCGTAGCGTTCGCGCAGCATCGCCCGGCCCGCCGGATCCGGGGCGAAACGGTCCACGTCCACCCCGCAGGGCAGGTACTCCAGCCGGGATCGGCGGCCGAAGGCGGCCGCGAACCGGCCGCGGGTGTAGCGGCTGACGAAGGTGATCACATCGGCGTCGTCGCCGATCGCCCGCAGTACCTGCCGGGCCGCCGGCAGCATCGACCAGCCCACCTCGTGGCCGTGGGTGCTGGCCACGATGCGCTCAGCGCCGGCCCGTCGCAGCACCGGTCCGAGCACCGCGAGCGGCGCTGCGGCGCCGAACCACACGGTCTGGATGTCGTTCTCGCGCACCAGTTTCGCCGCCCGGCGGGCCACCGCCGGGGTGGGCAGCATGAGTGACGTGGGGTGCCGGACCACCCGGTAGCCGGCTGCGGCGTCGTAACTCGCGCAGCCCTTCCAGGCGGGCGCGTAGACGATCACCTCGTCGGCCGGCAGATGGGCGACGAGGTTCTCCAGGTACGACTGGATGCCGCCGGGCCGCGGCGGGAAGTCGTTGGTGAGCAACAGGGTCCGCCGCATCACTTCACCTGCTTGCGCAGCCAGTCGCCCCACTGCCGCACCACGGCGGCCCGGTCCCGGCCCAGTACGTCGGTGAACGCCCGATCGGCGGCGTCGTCGCCGGGTGCCGGGGCGATCGCCAGGTACAGCTGCTTGAGCTTGTTCTCGCCGAAGGCCCCGGCCAGGTAGGCGGCGAAGCTCCAGGCGCTCTGGTAGGCCAGCCGGGCCTGATCGGTGCTGACCGAGAACTGTTCGTCGTCGGGCAGCGCCTGCGGCACGGATCCGCCGGCGACGGCGGTCGCCAGATCCGGTGCCACCTCGGTGAACTCACGGTAGGTTCCGCGCCGGCCGAGGTACTCGGCGACGCCCTCGGTCAGCCACATGGGTGCGTCGTCGGCGGTCTGCAGACGGGTCGCCACATGGGTGAGCTCATGCCGCAGGACCACGCCCACCCCGGCGTCGGTCAGACCCAGCGCATTCGGCGAGAGCACCACGCGCTGACCGATCACCTGCTTGTCCTCCCGGTCGATCCGGGAGTAGACGGTCGCGGCGGCGGCCGCCGAGGTCTGGCCGCTCCGGGTGCGGGTGAGCCCGGCGAACTGATCGTCACCGGCGGTCACCTCGATCACCGCGCGGCGCGGCCAGTCCCGGCCCCAGAAGTCGCTGACCACCGTGACCGCCTTCGGCAGGGCGTCCTCCACCCGGGCCACCGCGGCTTCGGTGCCCGGATACGACAGCACCGCCGACTGCCCGCCGTCGGTGCGCACCGCCGCGGCCAGCAACCCCGGGTAGGTCCACGGCCCCACCTCGGCCGGTTGCGCGGACTGCCCGTCCTGCACCCCGGCGTCCGCGGCCAGCGAACCGTCGCCGAGCAGCTTCCAGTCGTCGTCGTAGCGGGCCAGCGCGAAGGTCTCCGGCAGCGCGATCACCGGCTCGTCCACGCCGGGCCGGCCGGCGCCGCCGAGGGCGTAGCGCAGCGCCACCGGTGCGATCCAGCTGTCGCTGCTGCCGGCCTCCGAGAGCGCCACGTCCAGGGTGCCGTTGATGCGCGGCTCGGCGTCATCCGACGAGCGGATCCGGTAGCCGAAGTGGTTGAGCACCAGCGGGACTCCGCGGGTGCGGGCCGGCGCAGTCCTGCTGCCGGCCGACGATCGCGCCGGACGCGACGCGGTGGCGCTTGTACCGGCTGCAGACGGAGTGGTCGCAGTAGAGGGGGCTGTCGCAGACGGGGTGGCGGACGACGGTCTGGCGGACGAGGGGGCCGGCCGGGCCGCGGCGCCGAGCCGGTCCTGCAACCGGTGCAGGCCGGCGCGGAAGGCGTCGGTGGCCAGCGGGTCGATGAGGACGTCGAGATCGCGGCGATCGCCGCTGAGCACCGCGGCGCTCAGGGCGTCGAGCAGCCGCTGCACCCCCTCGTTGCGCTGCTGCTCGTAGGCGTTCGCCGGGGTGCTGGTGCCGGCCGATTCGGCCGGGGGCGCACCGTCGCCGGAATCACCGCACGCGGCGAGCGGCATCAGCATCGCCGTCGCCAGGGCGACGGCCGTCAGGCGGCGGGGCCGCGACGATCGCGGCAAGTCAGTACCGTCGCGCGGCGTTGTACGGTCCGCCCTTGTCCACCGGCACCACGGCGACCGGAACGCCGAAGGTCGAGGCGTGGATGACGTAGCCGTCGCCGACGTACATGCCCACGTGGTGGCCGTCCGGATAGTAGATGATCAGATCGCCCGGCCGCAGATCGTCCCGGGCGACGGGCTTGCCGCCGCCGAGCTGCGCCTGGCTGGTGCGCGGAAGACCGACTCCGGCCTGCTTGTACGCCCAGACCATCAGCCCGGAACAGTCGAACTGGTGCGGTCCGGTCGCGCCCCACACATACGGGTCGCCGATCCGGCTGAGCGCGGCCTGCACCGCCACCAGATGGGGCGCGGTGCCCTTGGGCACCGACTTCACATCGAACGAATAGCGCGGTCCGCGCAGCGCGGCCAGTTCTTCACCGGTCATCGCCTTGTACACGGCGCGGATGGTGACGGCTTCGAGCTGCAGCTTGCCCTGCTGCTCCTGCAGTTCGCCGCGGGTCTTCTCGGTGGCCTTGACGGCGGCGGCGGCCTTCGCACCGGTGTCGCGCGCCTTCTTCTCGGCGGCGGCGGCGGCATCGGCGGTCTCGCGCAGGGCCTTCAGGTCGGCGGCGGCCTGGCGGGAGATCACTTCCAGATCGGTCATGTTGTCCAGCAGGCGCTGCGGGGAGTCGCTGACCAGCAGGGCGTACATCCGGTTCACCCGGGCGCCCCGGTAGCTGGCGCGCACCAGCGCGTCGACCTTGTCCTGCGACCCGGCCATCTTCGCCTGCGCGGCCTTCTGCCGCTTGGCGGCGGCGGCCGCCTCCTTCCGGGAGGCGGCGACGATCTTGCGCTGCTTGTCGTACTCGTCCTGGGCCTTGTTCATGGCCTCGGCCGTCTTCTCGGCCTTCACCGAAAGCGCCTTGTAGCGCTTGAGGACCGAGCCCGCGGTCTGCTGCGGCTCGGCCTGCGCGACCGGTGGTGTCACCACGCCGGCCACCACGGCGAGCACCGCGACCAGCGCCGCGATGATCGAGAACCTGCGCATCGTCGTCACTTCCATCCCCTGCCCGAGCAGGGCGAGCAGGCCGCGTCTTCCGCGTCCCGCCCGCCCTGCCGGCGACTGTTCACACCGCTCAGTAGCGACGGATACCGGTGAGGCTCCAGGCCTTGACCTTGTCCTTCTTCACCGGTACGCCCTCGGTCGAGGCGTGGATGAAGGTGCCGTTGCCCACATAGAGGCCGGCGTGACCGCCACCGTTGAAGATCAGCACGTCGCCGGGCTTGGCCGCGGCCAGCGAGGCCACCGGGGTGCCGCCGCCGAGCTGTCCGTAGCTGTCGCGCGGGAGGGTCTTGCCGGCCTGCTTGTACGACCACTGGACCAGGCCCGAGCAGTCGAAGGCGTTGGGGCCGGCCGCACCGTAGACGTACGGGGCGCCGAGCTTGGACTCCGCAGCGCGGACGGCCTTCTTGGCGCGCACCTGCTGGGAGTTCAGCCCCAGCGGACCGTCGTCCTGCTGACCCGGCTTGAACTGGTCCGGGACGGCTTTGTCATCGAGACCCGGGATGTCGAAGTTGCCGACGTTCGGGATGTGCACGGGGGCGGCATCGGCGTGCGAACCGCCGGCCAGCGCGAGGGCGCCGATGGCGATCGAGCCGGTCACGACAGCGGTCTTCACTGCGGTCTGCCCGGTGCTGGGCTGTTCCAAACGGTGTTTGGCCACGGAAATAGTTCTCCTTGTATGTCTCCCTGACCGCCGACCGGGTTAGCTGTCGGGTTCGGGCCGGAAGATGGCCCTACACCTCGGCGGATCGTCCGGGCTGCCGGACGGGTCCACCTCGGCGATTCACCCCGATCCGGGCCGCACGGTATCCACGCGGCCGGAAAAGGTGGTTCCCCGGTTCGCCTTCCGGAGTGCCGGAGGGCGATTAGGCGGTGACTCCCCGGAGCGGCGGTGTGGCCGCTCCTTCTTGGAAGGTCTCGGAAAGATTACGAAACCTGTCCGCCCATGTCTAGCCGCCGGGCCGAACAAGCACTCGGCCGTCTCCGTCAGACCGCTCGGAGGTACTGCCCGGAGAATTCACCGGAAGATCTCTGACCTGTAGCGATGCCGTTCCGGGCGGCCCGGGCGGCGGCCGGTGCGATCAGGGCCGCGGCGACCAGCGCATCGAGCGCCTCGGACATCTCGTGATCGACGCCGGTCAATTGGTCGTCGGGACCGAAGTCCCTGGTCGACGGGGCGAAAAGGACCTGCATCATGCAGTCCGCGCAGGCTCGGTTCCGGGCCGGGCAGGCGGCGCAGTCGATCATCATCTGTGATCTGCCTCTCATCGGGTTGCTTCAGGGCGGTGAGCGGTCGCAACGCAGCCGCCGCGACACGCCGGGCCGGCCGGCAAAGGCTCGACCCGGGCTGGAGACTATCGGCGCCCTCGGACATCGCCCCGGCGGCGACCGCCGTCCCCGCGATGTCCGACGGCGGGCCTACCGTGAATCACATGAACGTGATTCCCCGGACCGGACCCGCCCCGGACGCTGGGGCCCGTAGACCGGCGGCAGGTGCCGGTGAGCAGCTCAGTCTCGCCGACCTGCCCACCGGCGAACAGTTCGCCGCAACCGCCCTCTACGACCTCACGCTCGTGGTCGTCGACCTGGAGACCACCGGCGGCAGCGCCGAACACGACCGCATCACCGAGATCGGCGCGGTCAAGATCCGCGGAGGCGAGGTGCTCGGCGAGTTCGCGACCCTGGTGAACCCGGGCCGGGAGATCCCGCCGCAGATCGTGACCCTGACCGGGATCACCACCGCCATGACCTACGACGCCCCGCCCATCGAGCAGGTCCTGCCGGCGTTCTTCGAGTTCGCCCGCGGCGCGATCCTGGTGGCCCACAACGCCCGCTTCGACGTCGGCTTCCTCAAACGCAGTGCCGCCCGGATGGATCTGCCGTGGACATTCCCGGAGGCCCTGTGCACCGTGGCGATGGCCCGCCGGATCCTGTCCCGGCAGGAGGCCCCGTCGGTGAAGCTGTCGGTCCTGGCCGAGCTCTTCGAGGTCTCGGTCCAGCCCACCCACCGGGCACTCGACGACGCCCGCGCCACGGTCGACGTCTTTCATCGGCTGCTCGAGCGGGTCGGCAACCGGGGCGTGCGCACGTACGCCGACCTGCGCAGCTATCTCCCCCGTGCCGGGGCGGATGTGCGGGCCAAACGGACTCTGGCCGACGGACTGCCGCACCGGCCGGGCGTCTATCTCTTCCGCGGACCGGGCGACGAAGTCCTCTATATCGGGACCGCCGTGGATCTGCGCCGCCGGGTCGGCTCCTATTTCTCCGGCGACGCCCGCGCCCGGATGTCCGAGATGGTGCGGCTGGCCCAGCGGGTCGATCACGTCGAATGCGCCCACGGCCTCGAGGCCGGGGTCCGCGAACTGACCCTGCTCGGGGTCCACAAACCGGTCTACAATCGCCGCTCCCGCAGCCCGCACGGCGGCTGGTGGATCACCCTCACCGCCGAGCGCTTCAGTCGCCTCAAAGTCAGCCGCACCCCGGGCCCCGATGCGCTCGGCCCGATCTCCGGGCGCGCCGCAGCCGCCGACATCGCCGACGTCATCTCCGGAGCCGCCGGTCTGCGCACCTGCACCACCCGGCTCACCCGGGCCGACCATCACTGGTGCGAGGGCCCCGGCAACGCCGAGACACTCCCCGATCCGCTGGCCGCCGCCGTGCCGGGCCTGTGCCGCGCCGCCGGCGACCGGCCGCAGACCGTGTCGGACTATCTGCTCCGGGTCTGCGCGGTCCAGGATCTGTTCACCGGCCGCTCCGACGCGCTGCTCACCGATCTCGCCGCCCGGCTCGAGCGGCTCGCGCAGCTGCGCCGATTCGAGTCCGCCGCCCGCGCCCGCGACCGGCTCGCCGCCACCGTCGACGCCCTCGACCGGTGTCAGCGTCTGGCCGCACTGGCCCGGGTGGCCGAGCTGGTGCTGGCCCGGCCCGACGGCACCGGCGGCTGGGAACTGTCGGTGGTCCGTTACGGCCGGCTGGCCGCCGCCGGCCGCGCCGCCGCCGGGGTGCCCCCGATGCCGGTCGTCGATGCCCTCGTCGCGTCGGCGACGACGGTGCTCCCGCCCACCCCCGATGCGGGACCGCTCGCCGGCGCGCCCGCCGAGGAGACAGGCCTCATCGACCGCTGGATGCGCGAGCCGGGAGTCCGGCTGGTGCGCAGCACCGAACCGCTGCACTGGCCGAGCCGGGCCGCGGCCCGGTGGGCCGGCTTCTCACGCACCGCCCGCGCCGCGGTCGCGACCGCCCCGGGCGCCGCGACCGGCTAACGTGGCAGGCATGATCACCGCCATCGTCCTCATCGGCGCCGACATCCACCAGATCCCGGAGACCGCGCAGGCCGTCGCCGACATTCCCGGGGTCACCGAGGTCTATTCGTGCGCCGGCGACGTCGACCTGATCGCCAAGATCCGGGTGCGCAGCCACGACGAGATCGCCGAGGTGGTCACCGGCCGCATCAACCGGCTGCCCGGGGTGCGTCACAGCGCCACCCACATCGCCTTCCGCAGCTACTCCAGCAGCGAGGTCGAGGGCGGCTTCTCCATCGGCGACGACTGATCCCCCAGACCTCCGATCCCTGCCGCCGCCCCGACGCGGGCCGGCTCAGCCGGCCAGCGAGGTGCTGAGCGCGGCCCACTCGTCCAGCCGCTGCTCGGCCGCGCCGGAGTCGAGCACCCGGCCCACCCGCTCGGCGGCCTCCCGCAGCGCCGCGGTCAGTTCTCCGGCCTCGAAGAGCCGGTCCTGTTCGTAGGCGACCACGGCGGCGGCGGCATTGAGCACCACCGCATCGCGCACCGGGCCCCGGGCGCCGCGGAAGAGTTCGCGGGCCGCCTCGGCGTTCACCTGGGCGTCGCCGCCCTGCAGCGCCGAGAGCTCCACCAACTCGATGCCCAGGTCCCGGGGGTCGACGGTCTGCTCACGGACCTGACCGTCGACGATCTGCCAGACGGTGGACGTGGTGGTGGTGGTCAGCTCATCGAGGCCATCGTCGCCTCGCACCAGCAGCACCCGGTTGCCGCGCTCGGCAAAGGTCTGCGCCAGCACCGGCGCCAGATCGACGAAGGCGCAGCCGATCAGGCCGGCCGGCGGATCGGCCGGGTTCGTCAGCGGACCGAGGACGTTGAAGACGGTGGGCACGCCGATCTGTTTGCGCGGCGGGCCGGTGAAGCGGAAGGCCGGATGGAAGACCGGAGCGAAGCAGAAGCCGATACCCACCTCGTCCACGCACCGGCGCACCGCCTCCGGGCCGAGCGAGATGGCCACGCCCAGCGCCTCGAGCACGTCTGCGCCGCCGCTCTTGCTCGACGCCGCCCGGTTGCCGTGCTTGATCACCGGCACTCCGGCCGCCGCCACCACGATCGAGGTCATCGTCGAGATGTTCACGGTGTGTGAGCGGTCGCCGCCGGTGCCGACGATGTCGAGCGCCGGACCGGCCAGCTGAACCCGGTTGGCCATGGCCAGCATGGTGTCGGCCAGGCCGCGCAGTTCCGCCGGCGCGGCGCCCTTCATCTTGATGCCTACTCCCAGCGCCGCGATCTGTGCACCGGTGGCCGCGTCGGACATGATCTCGCGCATCGCCCACGCGGCCTCGTCCACGGTCAGATCCAGACCGTCGGTGACCCGCCCCAGCACATACGGCCAGGACAGGTCGGCGGGGGTCGGCGGGACGATCCCGGACTGGGCCGGACCGGTGGACTGCGCGCCAGAATGTGCTGAGGTCACGGAGCCCAGCCTAATCGCCGGGTGCGCCCTGTCCGTCCGCGACGTCCATTACCGCCCAGCCGGCGCTCACCCCGCCGTGCCGCGAGGCCAGACTCGCCATCCGGGAGCGCTCCTGCGAGACGGTCCGGGCGTCCACGCGCTGCACCCGCACCAGCACGGTCGGCTCCAGCCCGGCCGGGGCGGACGGATCCTCCGGGAGTTCCGGCCCGGGGACGTACTGTTCCTGAGCCGCGAGACCGCGCGCCGCCTCCGAGGCACCGGACGGGAGCCAGAGGAGATGCCGCAGGATCACCGGCCGCTCCGGGTCGACGCCGGCCCCGGACAGCACGGTCGAGCTCGCCGCCGCGTCGTCGTAGCTCAGCACGATCGGCCGGGCCCGCCGATCGTCGGGCTCCAGCACGGGCCGGCCCGTGCCCCGTCGCCGACTGAACCACCCCATCGCCGTACCACCTTTCCCGGCCGCGCAACCCGCGTCTGCGGGGCGTGCTGCACTCACTGTGCCCGATATGGCGGGACACGCCGGAGCCGACCCCCCGCACAGTGCACCACCAGCAGAGATGCAAAGTTTTCCGACCAATTTCGGACCCGAGTGGGCACGGCTTACTACGAACCGTCATACTTCTCTTGTGACTAGCGCTGTGGGTACTTCAGGAAACGCCATCACCTCGCGCGTGCACTCGCTGAACCGTCCGAACATGGTCAGCGTCGGCACGATCGTCTGGTTGTCGAGCGAGTTGATGTTCTTCGCCGGCCTTTTCGCGATGTACTTCGTCGCCCGGGCCAATGCGTCGGACGGCTGGCCTCAGCCGCCGACCGAGCTGAACCTGGGTCTGGCCGTACCGGTCACCACGGTGCTGATCCTGAGCTCCTTCACCTGCCAGTTCGGCGTCTTCGCCGCGGAGCGCGGCGATGTCTTCGGCCTGCGCCGCTGGTACACCCTCACCCTGGTGATGGGCACCTTCTTCGTTCTCGGTCAGGGCTACGAGTACCTGCACCTGATCGAGCACGGCACCACGCTCTCCTCCAGCGCTTACGGCTCGGTCTTCTACATGGCCACCGGGTTCCACGGCCTGCACGTGATCGGCGGCCTGATCGCCTTCGTCTTCCTGCTGGTGCGCACCAAGCTGTCGAAGTTCACGCCGGCGCAGGCGACCGCGGCGATCGTCGTGTCCTACTACTGGCACTTCGTCGACGTCGTCTGGATCGCCCTCTTCGTGGTCATTTACTTCATTCAATAGGCCCCGGCGGCCTTCGGACGGCCGGCCCCGGGCCGACGTCCACCGAAACAGTCCAAAACGCTTAGTAGAGAGTCACCGATGAGATCTTCTCCACCGAGTCCGTCCGAACCGCTCGACGGCGGCCCGGACGCCGCAGTGAGCGATTCGACCGCCGGGAACGCCAAAGACGCCGGCCGCCGCGCCAAGTCGCGCCGTAAGCTGCGCCGTCGCGCCGGCGGCACCGCCTTCCTGCTGCTCGGCCTGGCCGTCACCGGCCTGCTGGCCGCCCTGCTGTCGCCCAAGCCGCAGGTCGCCACCGCGGACTCCAACCAGGCCTCCCTGGTCGCCGCGGGTAAGCAGTTGTACGAGACCTCCTGCATCACCTGCCACGGCGCCAATCTCGAAGGCGTGAAGGACCGCGGTCCGTCCCTGCTCGGCGTCGGTGACGCCGCGGTGTACTTCCAGGTCTCCACCGGCCGTATGCCCGCCGCCCGCGGTGAGGCACAGGCCCAGCGCAAGCCGGAGAAGTTCACCGAGGCGCAGATCGATCAGCTCGGCGCCTACATCCAGGCCCTCGGCGGCGGTCCCCGGGTCAAGTACGAGACCAACCCGGACGGCTCGATCAAGTACAACGACCAGGGTCTGCCGGTGCTGGCGATGGGTTCGCTGCAGGGTGACGACCTCGGTCGCGGTTCCGAGCTCTTCCGTCTCAACTGCGCGTCGTGCCACAACTTCACCGGTCGTGGCGGTGCGCTCTCCGGTGGTAAGTACGCTCCGCCGCTGAGCGGGGTGAACGAGCAGCAGCTCTACACTGCGATGGTCACCGGACCGCAGAACATGCCGAAGTTCTCCAATCGGCAGCTCTCGGTCGAGGAAAAGAAGGACATCATCGGCTTCATCCGGTACGCGGACACCTCCAACCCGATCGGCGGCTTCGGCCTCGGCGGATTCGGCCCGGTTTCTGAGGGCATCGTCATGTGGGTTGTCGGCATCACCGCGATCGTCGCCGGTGCGATGTGGATTGGATCACGAAATTGAGCGCAACGAGTAACGACGTCCCGTCGGACGACCAGCTCGACGCCATGTCGCGCGATGACAAGGTCCGCCTCGGCACCAATCTGGACGGCGTGGAGATCATCCACCGGGAGCCGCGGTTCCCGGAGCCGGACACCCGGGCCGAGAAGCGCTCCGAGTTCACCGTCGCGATCTGGTTCGTGCTGTCCGGTCTGCTCGCCCTGGCCGGCTTCGGCCTCTTCATCTGGAACCGGTGGGAATTCACCATGCCGGAGGAGGACGGGTACTGGGCGTACACCTTCTACACCCCGGCCCTGGGCGTCTCCTTCGGTCTGGCGATCCTGTTCTTCGGCTTCGGTGTCATCCAGCTGACCAAGCGGTTCATCCCCGCCGAGATCGCGGTCCAGGACCGCCACGACGGCGGCTCGAACGAGGTCGACAAGCAGACCATCGTCGCCGAGCTGGACGATACCCTCGACAGCACCACCCTCCCCCGCCGCAAGATGCTCATCGGCTCCGCGGCGTTCGGTCTGGGTGCGCTGGCCTTCTCCGGTGCGATCGCCGCGATCGGCGGGTTCATCAAGAACCCGTGGGCCGAGCGCGAGAAGGCGCCGCTGTGGCACTCCGGCTGGTCGCCGATCTACAACTCGCCGGCCGACCCGGAGGAGACCGTCTTCCTGCGCCGTGACACCGGCAACCCGTACCAGGTGGCCCTGGTACGGCCGGAGGACCTCGACGCCGGCGGCATGGAGACCGTCTTCCCGTGGCGCGTCTCGGACGGCTACGGCGAGAACGAGGAGTCCCGTCACAAGCTGCTCCAGGGGCTGCGTGCGGCCCGCAACCCGGTCATGCTGATCCGGCTGCGGCCCGAGGACGCCAAGCGCGCGATCAAGCGTCGCGGGCAGGAGAGCTTCAACTACGGCGATTACTTCGCCTACACCAAGATCTGCAGCCACCTCGGTTGCCCGACGTCGTTGTACGAGCAGCAGACCAACCGGATCCTCTGCCCGTGCCACCAGTCGCAGTTCGATGCGCTCGAGTACGCCAAGCCGGTCTTCGGACCCGCCGCGCGTGCCCTGGCTCAGCTGCCGATCACGGTGAACAATCAGGGGTACATGGTCGCCAACCGTGAGTTCAACGGCGGCGAATTCATCGAACCCGTCGGACCGGCATTCTGGGAGCGTAAGTCATGACGATCGCCGACCGCCTCGCCACGCAGGCAGAAGAGGTCGACTCGCGGTACCACCTTGCGGCCGGCGTCCGCCGCCAGATCAACAAGGTGTTCCCCACCCACTGGTCGTTCCTGCTCGGTGAGCTCGCGCTGTACAGCTTCATCGTGCTGCTGCTCTCGGGCGTGTACCTGACCCTGTTCTTCGACCCGTCGATGGCGCACGTCACCTACGAGGGCGCCTACCAGCCGCTCAACGGCGTGACCATGTCGCGCGCCTACGAGACCGCCCTGAACATCTCGTTCGAGGTCCGCGGTGGTCTGTTCGTGCGGCAGATCCACCACTGGGCCGCGCTGCTGTTCGCCGCGTCGATCATCATCCACATGATGCGCATCTTCTTCACCGGCGCCTTCCGGCGGCCGCGTGAGGCGAACTGGGTCATCGGCTGCTTCCTGCTGCTGCTGGCCATGTTCGAGGGCTTCTTCGGATACTCGCTCCCGGACGACCTGCTCTCGGGCACCGGCGTCCGCGCCGCCATGAGCGGTATCGTCCTGGGCATTCCGCTGATCGGCACCTGGATTCAGTGGGCGCTGTTCAACGGCGACTTCCCCGGCGACATCATCATCCCGCGCATGTACGTCCTGCACGTGCTGATCTTCCCGGCCATCATCCTGGCCCTGATCGGTGCGCACCTGGCGCTGGTCTGGTACCAGAAGCACACGCAGTTCCCCGGCCCGGGCCGCACGGAGAAGAACGTCGTCGGCGTCCGGATCCTCCCGGTCTTCGCGGCCAAGGGCGGCGCCTTCTTCGCCATCACCTTCGGTGCGCTGGCGCTGATGTCGGGTCTGTTCCAGATCAACGCGATCTGGCTGATCGGCCCCTACAACCCGGCACAGGTGTCGGCCGGCTCTCAGCCGGACATCTACATGATGTGGACGGACGGCTTCGCCCGCCTGATGCCGCCGTGGGAGCTCTACCTGGGCAACTACACGATTCCGGCCATCTTCTGGGTGGTCGTGGTGATCGGTGTGATCTTCGGTCTTCTCTTCGCGTATCCCTGGATCGAGAAGAAGCTGACCGGCGACGACGCCCACCACAACCTGCTGCAGCGTCCGCGTGACGCTCCGGTCCGCACCGCTGTGGGCGCCATGGCGCTGTCGTTCTACATCATCCTCACGGTGAGCTGTATGAACGACGTGATCGCGCTGAAGTTCCACATCTCGCTGAACGCGACCACCTGGATGGGCCGTATCGGTCTGCTGGTGATCCCGCCGCTGGTGTACTTCATCGCCTACCGCTGGGCCCTGTCGCTGCAGCGCAGCGACCGCGAGGTGCTCGAGCACGGTATCGAGACCGGCATCATCCGGCGCCAGCCGGTGGGCGAGTACATCGAGCTCCACCAGCCGCTGGGACCGGTCGACGATCACGGTCACCCGATCCCGCTGCCCTACCAGGGCGCGGCGCTGCCGAAGCGGATGAACAAGCTCGGCTCGGCGGGTGCCCCCGGCACCGGCACGGTGCTGGTGCCCGACTCCGCCGAGGAGCAGGCGCTCAACGAGCGGATCGCGCACGAACAGCACGAGGCCGAGAAGAAGGCCCTGCAGGAGCTGCAGGAGAAGGGCGGGAACCCGCTCGCCTGATCACGGCACGCGTTCGGCGAAGGCCGCCTCATCTCCGGATGGGGCGGCCTTCGCCGCATCCCGGCACTCCCCTCCCCCACCGGGTGGTCGATCCACCGGGAACGTCGTGCGCCGGCGGACCGTCGGGCCGACGGGCACGGCGAGCCGTCCAAGCATTCGATGAGCGTGCCGGCCGAGTTGAAGAACCGTGGCGTCACGGATGTGTTCATCCTGGTCTGCCACGGACTCAAAGGCTTGCCGGAGTCGGCGAACGCAGTGTTTCCCCTGGTCAAGCTGCAGATCTGCATCATTCACCTGATCAGCGGCATGTTCCGATACGCGTCGAAGAAGTACTGGGACCAGACCGCCCGGGACCTCAACCCGATCTACACCGCACCTCGGCGGCCGCGACATGGACGGCGCTCGAGGAGAAGCGGGGCATTGCGTACCCCGCGATCTCGGGCCGGTGACGCTGGACTCCAAGGGCACCGGACAGGCACGATGGAGCATGCGGTGGATACCCGCGTTTAACGCGTTCGCCGTCACCTTCGCTAACCGCATGCCGGCAGCGGAGACCATCTAACAACACCTCAACAAATACTGGTTACACCGTTTACCGGACAGTCCCCCGGGGTCTCGACCCGCCGGATGAAAAACCGGAAGAAATGCTAGTAGGGACTTACACATGAACTAAGGAGGAGCATGGAGAACGAGAAAGCTCCCTCCCCAGAGAATTCGACGTCAGAAGCTTCTGTGTTCAGCCGCATTTCACCAGACCTTCACGGACTCGCTGATTATGAACCGCCAGATGAGGGATGCCCGCCAGACGAAGGATGCGGGTTATCGGTCGATCAAACTGACTTAGCTCAGCCTTCCGAAAATGAGGTTGAGGGCGTTCTGACGAAATGGGATAAAGAAACACTGACTGGCACACTGATTTCAAACGACGTGCCAATTTTCATTACTGTTGTACCGCTCGTTAAATGTGGCGTTCTGGGGGCGGACCTCAATGTAGGAGATAGATTGGCGGTCATTACCAGCACGTGCAATCAAGAGGGATACGAGCTATTTGCCGAAACAATACGAAAGGTTCAATAGCGGTAGACCATCTATTCTATCGGTTATTACTACCAATGTCATTGCAGACCGGGCCTACAACTACGCCAAACCCGAGTACCGGATACTCGCCCTGCGCGAACTGCAGATCGAGCCAGTATTCGACCTCCATACGAATCAGCGCAGTGTACGGCCGGGACCAACATCTCACACCATCCTCGTCGACGGCATCATCTTCGCCGACTCATGGCCCGAACACCTACGCGAACCGCCGTATCCGAAGTACTCGACCGAGCACCCAAGCACAAACGAGACAGAATCTGCGCACTCTACGAACTACGCTCTTGCCTACGCATACCGGCTCTTCGAGCTTGAGCGGGCAGTTCCTGGTCAGGGGTGTTGCGTGTCGTTGACGTGAAAGGCCCCCGACCTTCGTAATTCTGCGATTCTCGAGGTTCGTACCCGGCGCACGGCGCCGGTGGTGCCGGTGGCACCGGGCTCAGGCGAACGGCGTGTCAGGCGTGTCCGGAGACGTCGGCGCCGGCCAGCACCAGCTGCGCGGCGGCGATGATCCGGTCGGCGGTCTGCTCGTAGCTCAGGTGGCCCATTCCGGCGTGCACCAGTCCCCCGGAGTACAGCATCTCCAGGGCGTCGACCACCGGGCCCGGATCGGCGGGGTCCACTCCGACCGCCTGAGCGAGCCGCTGACGCAGGAAACCGCCGACCCGCAGCCGCAGGTGCTCGACGTCCGGATCGGCCCCGAGCAGCGCCACGGTGACCGCTCCCCCGAGCTGGCCCTCACCGGCCACCACCAGCGAGACGCTGCGCAGCACGCCGGAGACCCGGTCGATCAGCGGCAGTGCGGGATCCGGCTCGGGTACACCGTCCACCAGGCGCCGCCAGAAGACCTCGGCCACCAGATGTCCCTTGGAGGAGAAGTAGGTGTAGGCGGTGGCCGGTGCGACTCCGGCCCGGCCCGCCACCGACCGGACGGTGAGACCGTCGTAGCCGTCCTCGCGCAGCACGTCCACGGCTGCCGCGGTCAGCTTGGCGACCGTCTCCGCCTGCTGGCTGGTCAACCGTCGGCGGGTGGCTTCCTGAGCAGTCGCATTGCTGGGCATGGCTCTACGCTAGCGCAGAATCGAACACTGGACCAGACACTTGTCCAGATAGTGTTCCAGGTGACGCCGGGACGGCCGATGGGTCGGCGGTCACGTTCAGGTGCCCGCCGGTACGACGACGCCGCCCCGGACGCGGACGTCCGGGGCGGCGGGAGAGCTCGTGGGTGTCGCTCGGCTCAGTGCTTCTCCGGTCCCACGTGGTACTCGAAGACCAGACCGCAGACGCCGGCGATGATGAAGCCGGCGGCACCGACCGCGAACCAGAAGTTCGAGGTGGCGAAGCCCACCGCGAAGAGAGCGGCCGAGCCGGCGATGACGATCGGCCAGTAGCTGTGCGGGCTGAAGAAGCCCAGCTCGCCGGCGCCGTCTTCGATCTCGGCGTCGTCGTAGTCCTCCGGGCGGATCTCCACCCGGCGCGCCACGAACCGGAAGTACGTGCCGGCGATCAGCGACAGGCCGGCCGAGAAGAACAGGCAGGCCGCGCCGGCCCATTCCACACCGGTCCGGTAGTAGAACGTGCAGACCGTGTAGATCACGCCCATGATCAGGAAGAACGCGGCGATGATCTCAAAGAGGCGGGCTTCGATCTTCACTTGTTTCCACCTTCCGTGGTGCAACCGGCGATGGCCGTGTTGTTCGCGTCACCGATGGTCTTCGGGGCGTCCTGGTTGGAGACGCGGCGCGTGTCGAACGGCAGCGTGACGACCGAGGTGGGCACCTGGCAGACGGCCTGCAGGGCTTCGGCGTTGGTCATCGTCTCGCCCTTGTCGGCGGCGGCCTTACGCAGCTTGATGTAGTCGGCGAAGGTCTCCTTGCTGACCGCGCGCACCTCGAAGTTCATCATCGCGTGGTAGGTGCCGCACATCTCGGCGCAGCGGCCCACGAAGGCGCCCTCGCGATCGATCTTGCTGATCTGGAAGACCGGATCCTGGTGGTTCTGCTCCGGGAAGGGCATCACGTCACGCTTGTAGATGAACTCGGGAACCCAGAACGAGTGGACCACGTCGGCGGCGGCGAGCCGGAACTCGATGCGGGTGTCCACCGGGAGCACCAGGATCGGGATCTCCGAGGAGCTGCCGATCGTCTCGACCTTGTCGAAGGTCAGGTAGTCGCGGACGTCGTCGTTGCGGCCGCCGGCCGGGCCGGACATGTCGATCTTCTCGCCGTCGTGCTCGTGGTAGTCCGGCACCTGCAGGTCGAAGGGGCTGCCCTTGGTCGCCTCCGAGGAGGAGATGACCTGCTCACCCTGACCCTCGACGTCACCGTCGAGGCGGACCGAATTGTAGCCGAACTTCCAGTTCCACTGGAACGCGGTGACGTCGACCACGACCGCCGGATTGTCCTTCTTCTCCTCGACATTGCTCTGCACGATGACCGTGAAGTAGAACATCACGGCGATCAGCACGAACGGGATGGCCGTGTAGGCCAGCTCCAGCGGCACGTTGTAGCCGGTCTGGCGCGGGAAGTCCTCTTCGAGGCCGCCGCCGCGCTTGCGGCGGTGGAAGGTGATGGTCCAGAAGATCAGACCCCAGACGAGCACACCCATCGCGAGCGCGGCGATGACCGACCACTGCCAGAACTGCCGCATGTCGTGGGCTTCTGGAGTCACCCCCTCCGGCCAGCCGAAGCGCATGGCCTCATCCGCACTGCACCCGGAGGTGACCAGGGCCATGACGGCGAGCGCAGCGAGTGCACCGAGTCGCTTGACCGTTCGCGACGGGCTGGCGCCGCGCCGGGCCGACGAACGTCCACCGTGTGTCAATTTCACGCCTTCCTGGGAGACAGGGAGCTGCCGGGTCCGAGAATGACCGCCGCTCGATCACCGACCGTCGAGTCGAGACTCACCCCGTCATTCTCGCACCATGTACTACGCAGCGTAGACCAACACGGCGAACTGATCGCGATTGGGGTTGGCGCACGTGTCACCGACGGGCGCACGCTGGGCCGACACCCCCTCCGGCGACGCGCCGGACGGCGCGTCGGCGCGGTCCCCGTTCGCCTCACCCGGCCGTTCTGCGGCATAGTGGACGCGCGCGCGACGTCTGTCCGGACGCCGCGGACAACCTTCCCGATCATGCAAGGGGCAGTGGAAACGTGTGCGGTTTGCTCGGAATGCTCACCAGTGATGCCTCGGCGGGCTCCTCCGCCGATCTGATCGCCACTGCGGCCGAGCGGATGCGCCATCGCGGCCCCGACGAGACGGGCACCTGGCACGACGACCACATCGTGCTCGGCTTCAACCGGCTCTCGATCATCGACATCGAGCACTCCCATCAGCCGTTGCGCTGGGGCCCGCCGGAGGAGCTGGAGCGCTACGCCCTGGTCTTCAACGGTGAGATCTACAACTACCTGGAGCTGCGCGCCGAACTGCAGCGCGAGCACGGCGCCGTCTTCGCCACCGAGGGCGACGGCGAGCCGATCGTGGCCGGCTTCCACTACTGGGGCCCGGAGGTGGTCACCCGACTGCGCGGCATGTTCGCCTTCGCACTGTGGGACACCACCACCGACGAGGTCTTCCTGGCCCGCGATCCGTTCGGGATCAAGCCCCTGTACCTGGCGCACGGGCCGCGCGGCACCGCCTTCGCCAGCGAGAAGAAGTGCCTGCTCGATCTGCTCGAGAGGCTCGGTCTGGACGAGAGCCTCGACCCGCGGGCGATCGAGCACTACACGGTCCTGCAGTACGTCCCCGAACCCGAGTCGCTGCACGCCGGGATCCGCCGGCTCGAATCGGGCAGCTACGCCACCCTGCGTCCGGGACAGAGCCCGCAGATCTCCCGCTACTTCGTCCCCCGCTTCCAGGTGCGCCCGTTCGCGTATCCGGGCGAGCAGTCCCGGTACGACGAGATCGCCGACGTGCTGCGCGATTCGGTGGCCAAGCACATGCGGGCCGACGTGACCGTCGCTTCGTTCCTCTCCGGCGGTATCGACTCGACGGCTATCGCGGCGCTGGCCCGCCAGCACAATCCGGATCTGATCACCATCACCACCGGCTTCGAGCGCGAGGGCTACTCGGAGATCGACGTCGCCGCCGAGACCGCGGCCGCGATCGACGTGAAGCACGTTGTGAAGGTGGTCAGCCCCACCGAGTTCATCGAAGCCATGCCGTCGATCATCTGGTATCTGGACGATCCGGTGGCCGACCCGGCCCTCGTGCCGCTGTACTTCCTGGCCGCCGAGGCCCGCAAGCACGTCAAGGTGGTGCTCTCCGGCGAGGGCGCCGACGAGCTCTTCGGTGGCTACACCATCTACAAGGAACCGCTCTCCCTCCGCTCCTTCGACCGGCTCAGCCCGGGTATCCGGCGGCTGGCGGGCAAGCTCTCCGATCGCATTCCGGAGGGCACCCGCGGCAAGAGTCTGCTGCACCGTGGCTCGCTGACCCTCGAGGAGCGCTACTACGGCAACGCCCGCAGCTTCGACGACGAGCGGTTGCGCCGGGTGCTGCGCGATTACCGTCCCGAGTGGCGGCACACCGACGTCACGGCGCCGATCTACCAGATGAGCGAGGGCCTGGATCCGGTCGCGCGCATGCAACACCTGGACCTGTTCACCTGGCTGCGCGGCGACATCCTGGTCAAGGCCGACAAGATCAACATGGCGCACTCGCTGGAGTTGCGGGTGCCGTTCCTGGACAAAGAAGTCTTCGCCGTCGCCGAGGCCTTGCCCTTCGACGAGAAGATCGCCCACGGCACCACCAAGTACGCCCTGCGCAAGGCGCTCGAGCAGATCATCCCGCCGCATGTGCTGCACCGGAAGAAGCTGGGCTTCCCCGTCCCGCTACGGCACTGGCTGGCCGGCACCGAGATGTACGACTGGGCGCGCGCGACGATCGTCGCCTCGGACACCGATCACATCTTCGACAAAGCCTTCACCCTGCAGATGCTCGACGAGCACCGGACCGGCACCGTCGACAACAGCCGCCGCCTGTGGACGGTGCTGTGCTTCATGATCTGGTACGGGATCTTCGTCGACGGCACCATCGTGCCGCAGATCGAAGAGCGCGAGTACCCGGTACGCCTGTAGTCCACACGCCAGTGGTCCGCGGTCAGGCCACCCCCAACAACCGGTCGAGTGCATCCAGCATCGCGCGAGTCTGGTGGATGGGAGACACGGTGGTGACCCGGCCTGCCATCCACGACATGATCACCTCCATCAGCCCACCAGCGAGGAAGTCCACGACGAACTCCTCCTCGGTGGCGCCGGCGGTGGCGAGTCGGCGACGCAGGTCGCGGACATAGTCACGACATAGTGGCCGCAGCCTTTCCCGGAAGGCCTGAGCCACCTGCTGAGAGGCGACGCCCGGATACAGGTTCCGATACAGCGTGACGTTGCTGGTGGCGTATCGCATGAGATCCTCGATGCCCCCGCGCCCCCGGTCGTCTCCGACGGCAGCCGCGAACGATTCCGTCAGCGCGGCGACCACGGCCGCGTCCCTGTCGGCGAAGTGCAGATAGAACGCCGGCCGGCTGACCCCGGCACGGTCGACGATGGCGCGCACCGACACGTCTTCGATGCGCGTTTCGACGACTGACTCGAGTGCCGCGGCCTTGATCGACTCACGGACCCGCTCGGCTCGGGGGTCGGAACTGGACGCACGTGTGGCCATGCTCACGATCCTAGCCGGTCGTGTACACATGTCTACGAAGTCCTGTTAGTTTCGCTATTGCACAGAACGCCCGGCGGATGAGTCCTAACGGCGGGTTTGCCATTGATTCAGTGCCCCATCAACCTGGTCACCGCCCGAGAACACATGAGGTCCCACGATGAATGACGTCGTCGATCCACCCGACACCGACGAACCGCCGTCCGAGAACGTCGCCGTCGACAAGCCCCGCAAGCTGCCCTCACCGAAGAAGATGCTCCTCGGGGCGATGATCTTCCCGCTGTTCATGATGTTCGTCATGCCGCTCCTCTACAGCTGGGGCCTGCACTCGCCGTCCCCGCACGACATGAAGGTGGCGGTGATCGGTGAGGGTGCGCAGTCGCAGCAGCTCGCCAATGCGCTGACGACCAGTGCCGACGGCAAGTTCATCGTGAGCACCGTGAGCAGCCAGGAGGCCGCCGCTGAGCAGATCGAGAAGCTGAACCTCCGCGGCGCCTGGGACCCGTCGACCGGGAACCTCCTCATCGCCAACGCGGGCGGTATGGCAGCGAGCAATGCCGCGCAGGGGTTCCTCAGCGCGGTCGCTCAGCAACAGAACCCGTCGACACCGGTCAACGTCATCGACGTGGTCGCTCCTACCGACAACGACAAACTCGCGAACACGGTGATGTTCGTCGGACTGGGCGCCATCCTCGCCGGGTTCAGTATGGCAACGGTGCTGCGGATGGGTCTGAACGGCCTATCACTGCGGGTGGAATCCGCGATTCTGATCATCGGAGGTCTGTTCACCTCCCTCATTCCGATGTTCATCGCCTACTCGGTCTACGGCACCTTCGATTCGGGCTTCTTCAAGGCCTTCCTGCTCGTCTATGCCGGTGTACTCACCGTGAGCTTCTTCCATCTCGGCAACATGCGGCTCATCGGGCCGGTGGCGATCGTGCCGACCATTGTGATCATGGTGCTTCTCGGTATTCCAGCCTCCGGCGCCGCCGTGCCTGCAGAGATGGTGCCGGCAGCGCTGGGCACCCTGAACCGGATCCTGCCCACCCCGGCGCTGCTCGACGGGCTCAAACGCGTCATCTACTTCCCCGACGCGAGCGTGGGCGCGACGCTGTCAACCCTGGCCCTATGGATCGCGCTCGGCTTCATCATGGTCGGACTGGCCGCACTCAAGCACACCAATGCACCGGCCCTGGAGCATCGCGGATTCCGGCAATTCTTCGGAGACAGCCACACCGTCTCCGGTGAGCAGATGGAACGTCGTAAGACGCTCGCCGGCAGCATGGTCATGCCGGTCTTCATGGCCACGGTCATGCCACTGGTGTTCATCGGCTTGTTCCACAACCCGACACCCCACGAGATGAAGGTGGCCGTGGTGGGCACGGATCGAGCCGCCGCAGAGCAGGTGATCGGCCAACTCGAGAAGGTCACCGCCGATCAGTTCGACTTCTCCATCGTCGACGACCAGGCGGCCGCCAAGGACCAGATCGAGCGGCAGGACCTGCGCGGCGCCTATGACCCGACCACGGGAACGCTGACGGTCGCCAACGCGGGCAACATGCAGGCGACGATGGCCGTCGAGCAGTTGTTCCACGGCGTCGCGGCCGGCTCGGACAAGGAACTCAAGGTCGACGACATCGCACCATTGCCCACCAGCGATCTGATGGGTGTCGGCGTCCTCTACATCGGCATCGGTGCCATCCTCGGCGGGTTCCTCGCCGCGGTCGTCGCCTTCATGCTCGGCCGCGGTGTCAGTTCCGGGTTCCAGTTGCTCACCATCCTGGGGGTCTGTGTGATCACGGCCGGCACCCAGGTGCTGGTCAGCTACCAGTGGCTGGGCATCCTGCACGACAACGAGGCGAAGGTCTTCGGTCTGCTACTGCTCATCTCGGTGACCTGTGCCCTCTTCCAGTACGGCGGGTCGCTGCTGATAGGCCCAGCCATGCTGCTGGTGAGTCTGCTGGTGCTGACCTTCCTGGGTGTCGCCACGTCCGGCGTCGCGGTCGGCATGGATATGGCCGGTCCGTTCTATCGTGGTCTGGCACCGATACTGCCCACCTCCAACGGCTTCGTCGGGCTCAAGCAGCTTGCCTACTTCGACGGAGTCGGACTGTGGTCCAGCCTCTGGGTGGTTCTGGTCTGGGCCGGGGCCGGCGTCCTGGCGACCGGCGTGGGTCTCTGGCTCCGCAAGATCGGCAAGGGCGCGCAGCCGCCCCCGATGAATATGCTGCCGGAGGGCTGACCCGAACGCACCCGGAAAGGAAACGAAGGGGCGCCGCCACTACTGGCGGCGCCCCTTCGTTCGTATGCTGTCGGCCCGACTGCGGCTACAGGACCGCGCGGATGTCGGTGGCGGCCGCCGGACCGTAGGCCTGCGCGATGCGCTCGCCCACCGACGCCTCGTCCCAGGTCCAGCCCTGGGTGGAGTCGCACTCGAGGACCAGCGTGGCCACCGACGCGCCGAGTTGGGCGGCACGCTCGGAGCGCAGCCCGCGGGCCAGGCCGGTCAGGAAGCCGGCCCGGAAGCCGTCGCCCACGCCGGTCGGGTCCTGCGCCTCACGCACCGGAACCACCGGAACGTGCAGATTCTCCCCGTCGCCGATGATGTCCACGCCCTTGCTGCCGAGGGTGGTGATGCGGGTGCCGACCATCCCGGCCACCTCGGCATCGGACAGGCCGGTCTTCTGCTGCAGCAGGCCCCATTCGTACTCATTGGTGAACAGGTACTTCGCGCCGTCGATCAGACTGCGGGCGGTCTCGCCGTCCAGGCGAGCCAACTGCTGAGACGGGTCGGCGGCGAACGGGATGCCGTTGTCGCGGCAGGTCTGGGTGTGCCGGACCATCGCGTCCGGGTCGTCGGCGCCGATCAGCACCAGATCCGGGGTGCCGGTCTCGGCGAAGATGGCGGTGAGGTCGATGTCGCGGGCCTCGCTCATCGCGCCCGGATAGAAGAAGGCCAGCTGCGCCATGGTCTCGTCGGTGGTGCACATGAAGCGGGCGGTGTGCGCGTCCGTCGACTCGGAGATGCCGCGGCAGTCCACTCCGTGGTCCTCGAGCCACTCCCGGTAGTCGGTGAAGTCCTGGCCGGCGGCAGCGATCAGCAGCGGCTTCTCCCCCAGCTCACCGATGGCGAAGGCGATGTTGCCGCCCACGCCGCCTCGCTTCACCACCAGGTCGTCGACGAGGAAGCTCAGCGAGATCTGCTCGAGCTGACTGCTCAGCAGCGATTCGGAGAACTTTCCGGGGAACTTCATCAGGTGGTCGGTCGCCAGCGACCCGCATACGGCAATGAACATGTGTCCAACATATCCGCCCGCCCGACGACGAAGGCCGCCCACCCCATGGGGTGAACGGCCTCGCGTGGCTCCGCTCGGGGCGGAGAACTAGAGATCAGTTGAATGAGTCACCGCAGGCGCAGCTGCCGGTGGCGTTCGGGTTGTCGATGGTGAAGCCCTGCTTCTCGATGCTGTCGACGAAGTCGATGGTGGCACCCTGCACGTACGGGGCGCTCATCCGGTCGACGGCCAGCTTGACGCCGCCGAACTCCGAGACGACATCGCCGTCGAGGCTGCGGTCGTCGAAGAAGAGCTGGTAGCGCAGACCGGCGCAGCCGCCGGGCTGAACGGCGATGCGCAGCGCCAGGTCGTCGCGGCCTTCCTGATCCAGCAGGCCTTTGGCCTTCGCTGCTGCCGAATCGGTCAGCACGACGCCGGTCGCAGTGGTCTCGTTGGCTGTGGTCATTGGTTGTGCTCCTTACTGACAGTGCACCCTTGCCGGCAGTGCGGTCGAGTCTGCGAGTCTGTCGGACGGCTTGCGTAGGCGGACTCTGGTGTCAACGGTACCGCGCCCGCGCCTATTCCCGCACCGGTGCCGTGCTGTCGGCGTCGTCACCCGGCGGGCGGGAGGCGGCGATGTGTGCGGCGAGATCGGCCAGTGCCGCTTCGGCGCCGGCCAGCGCCGACTGCGGCGAGCCGGTGAACTCGGCGAGCGAGAAGACCTCGCCGAGGCGGCGGCACGCGGCCGGCTCGAGGGCCACCTGGCCGGCCAGCACCAGCACCGGCACCCCGGCCTCGGCGGCTTCGGCGGCCACCTGCGCGACGAGCTTGCCGCGCAGGGTCTGTGCGTCGAGCCGGCCCTCCCCGGTGAGCATCAGGTCGCCGGCGGCGATCTGCGCCCGCCGGTCGCTGAGTTCGGCGACCAGAGCGGCGCCGGAGACCCGGCGCGCCCCGCAGGCCAGCAGGGCGGCGCCGAGTCCGCCGGCCGCCCCGGCACCGGGCAGGTCCTGCACCGTCACCCCGGTGCTCTCCTGCAGTTCGCGCGCCCAGCCGGTCAGCCGCTGCTCGAGTTCGGCGACGGCCGGCGGGTCGGCGCCCTTCTGCGGGCCGAAGACCGCGGCCGCCCCGGCGGGCCCGAGCAGCGGATTGTCCACGTCGCTCGCGGCGATCAGTTCCACCCCGGCCAGCCGGTCGCGGGCGGCGCCGATCCCGCCGAGCGCCTCGCACATCCCGCGGCCGCCGTCGGTGCAGGCGGACCCGCCCAGGCCGATCACGATCCGGCCTGCACCGGCCCGCAGCGCGAGCTCGATGAGTTCGCCGACCCCTTCGCTGCAGGCGGTGAGCGCCGTGTCCGGGGTGGGCGGGCCGTCGAGCAGGTGCAATCCGCAGGCCTGTGCGGCCTCGAGGTAGGCGGTCCCGTCGTGCAGGAGGGTCCGCGCGGTCACCGGCCGGCCCAGCGGTCCGGTCACCGTCGCGGCGTGCAGCGGCCGCCGCAGCGCGGTGGCGAGGACCTCGACGAAGCCCGGTCCACCGTCGGACTGGGGAGCGAGCACGAGGGTGTCCTGCGGCCGGCTCCGGTGCCAGCCGGCCGCCATCGCCGAGGCCGCTTCGGCGGCGCTCAGCGTTCCGCCGAAGGAATCGGGCATGATCGCCACTCGCCGCCGCGTCGTCATGGGCGGGAGTATAGGGACCGCACGCCCGCTGCCCGCGGCCGATCGCCTACCCTCGTGGTGTGAAGTTGCGCAGGACATCCGGCTCCGACGAGCCCGCAGAACCGCAGACCGAGGACACCTCCGCGCAGGCCGGGAACGACGACGAGCAGGACGGTGCACCGCGCGGCGGTGCCACCACCCCCGGCAAAGGCCGTCCCACCCCCAAGCGCCGTGACGCCGAGCGTGCGCGCCGCGGTCCGGTGGCGCCGCCGCCCACCACCCGCGCCGAGGCCCGCGCCCGCAAGAAGGAGCTGAAGAACAAGCTCAGCAAGAGCGAGCGCAAGGAGCTCGCCGCCGAACAGCGCGCCCGCCGCTCCGAGCAGCGCGAGAAGATGATGGCCGGCGACGAGAAGTACATGATCGCCCGCGACCGCGGCCCGGTCCGCGCCCTCGCGCGTGACATCGTCGACTCGCGCCGCAACTTCGCGGGCCTGTTCATGCCGTTCGCAGTACTGCTGATCGTCGCGATGCTGATGCCCAACATGGCCTTCTTCATCAACATCGCCATGCTGCTCTTCGTGGTCCTGATGGTGATCGACTCGATCATCCTGGGCCGGCTGGTGAACAAGCGGGTGCGCGAACGCTATCCGGACACCACCGACACCGGTTTCCGGCTCGGCTTCTACGCGTTCACCCGGGCCATGCAGCTGCGCATGATGCGCGCGCCGCGGCCCCGGGTGTCGGTGGGCGAGGCGGTCTGACGCCCGCGATGCGCACACTGATCCTCGGAGGCACCCGATCGGGCAAGTCCACGCGTGCCGAGCAGCTGGTGGCCGGTGCGGCCCAGGTCCGCTATCTCGCGACCGGCCGGCCCGCCGGGGCCGGTGACGCCGACTGGGACGAGCGCCTGGCCCGGCACACCGCGCGCCGGGACGGCCGCTACCGCACCGTCGAGACCCTGGCGCTGGCCGACGAGCTGCGCGCCGACCCGGACGTGACCACGGTCATCGACGATCTGGGCAACTGGGTCACCCGGCTCCTCGACGAACTCGGCGGCTGGGAGGACCGGTCGGTGGATCTGGCCGAGCCGACCGGCCGGCTGTGCGCGGCCGTCGCCGAATTCCGCGGCGACCTGGTCATCGTCAGCAACGAGGTGGGCATGTCGGTGGTCCCGGACACCGCCGCCGGCCGCCGGTTCCAGGACCTGCTGGGCATCACCAACAGTTCGGTGGCCCGCGCCTGCGAGCGCCTCGAACTGGTGGTCGCCGGACGCGTCCTGGCGTCCTCGGCCGCGCCGGCCGACGAACCGATCTCGCCGCCCGCGGAGCCGGAGCCCGCCACCGAACCCGCTCCGGCATCCGGGCCGCCCCCCGTGGACGTGGCCCCCGTGCCCGAGACCCCTGTGCCCGCGGCCTCTGTGCCCGCGGCCACCGTGCCCGCCGCCACCGTGCCCGCCGGACTCCTCGGCTCCGGCGCCGACGTCGACCCCACCGATGCGGAGGTCTTCGCGCCGGTGGAGTTGCCCGACGACGAGGTGGCCGATGCGGCCCGCGCGCGCCAGCTGACGCTGACCAAGCCGGCGGGTTCGCTCGGCCGGCTCGAGGAGCTGGGCGTCTGGGTGAGCTCCTGTCAGGGTCTGTGCCCGCCCCGCCCGCTGCGCGCGGCGCAGGTGGTGGTCTTCGCCGGCGATCACGGGGTGGCCCGCGACGGGGTCTCGGCGTTCCCGCCGGAGGTGACCGCGCAGATGGTGGCGAACATCGCCGCCGGCGGCGCCGCGGTCAACGTCCTGGCGCGCCGGGCCGGTGCCACCGTGCACGTGGTGGACATGTCGGTGGACTGCGAGGACCCCGATCCGCAAGTGGCCGCCTACAAGGTGTGCCGGTCCAGCGGGGATCTGCGGCGCGGCGCCGCGATGACGCTGGCGCAGGCCCGTCAGTCGGTGGCCGCCGGCCGCCGGATCGCCGATCAGCTGATCGATGCGGGTGCGGATCTGCTGATCGCCGGTGACATGGGGATCGGGAACACCACCCCGTCGGCGGTGATCGTCGGCACGATCACCGGCAAGGAGCCGGTGTTGGTGGTCGGCCGCGGCACCGGGGTCGACGACGAGGGCTGGAAGCGCAAGACGGCGGCCATCCGCGACGGCATGCGGCACGGCCGCCGGCATCGGCACGATCCGCTCTCCCTGCTCGCCGCGGTCGGCGGAGCCGATCTGGGGGCGATGGCCGGATTCCTGGCGCAGGCCGCGGTGCGCAAGACGCCCGCGATCCTCGACGGCCTGGTGGTCACGGCCGCCGCGCTGCTCGCCAACGAGCTGGCGCCGGGTGCGACGGCCTGGTGGCAGGCCGGACACCGATCCACCGAGCCGGCGCACGGCTTCGCCCTCGAAGAGCTCGGACTCACCCCGATCGTCGACATGTCGATGCGGCTCGGCGAGGGCACCGGGGCGGTGACCGCACTGCCCGTGGTGGCGGCGGCCGTCGACGTGCTGGCCGATATGGCGACCTTCGCCGAGGCCGGCGTCGCCGATGGCGACTGACCACCGCTCACCGGCCGGCCCGCTGACCGGGCTGTGGTCTGCGCTGTCCTGGCTCACCGTCCTACCGCTCCCCCAGCCGCAGCACGCCTGGAACCGGCGTACCGGCGGCGCGGCGATCGCCGCCGTCCCCGTCGTCGGGCTGCTCCTCGGGATCACCGCCGCCGCAGCGGCTTTCGGCCTCGCACACACCTCCGTGCCGTCGACCGTGATCGGCGTGCTGCTGGTGGCGCTACTCGCCCTGAGCACCCGGGGCATGCACCTGGACGGGCTGGCCGACACCGTCGACGGGCTGGGCTGCTACGGCGATCCGGAGCGGGTGCGCGCGGTGATGCGCAGCGGCGACGTGGGTCCGTTCGGGGCGGCGGCACTGGTGCTGGTGCTGGTGCTGCAGGCCCTGTGCTTGGCCGCGCTGGTCGCTGCGCACCGCTGGTACGCCGTGGTGCTGGCGGTGCTGATCGGCCGGGTGATGGTGGTGCTCGCCTGCCGCCGCGGCCTGTCGCCGGCCAACCCGGACGGTTTCGGCGCCCTGGTGGCCGGCACCCAGCGCTTCTCGATCGCGGTGTGGTGTGGGTTCACCGCCGCCGCGGCGCTCGCCGCGGGCTGGCTGGACGCGCCGATCGCCCCGGCGGCCTTCGCGCCGGCTCCGGCGGTGACGGCACTCGCCGCGCTCGCCGCCGCCTGCGCCGGCACCTGGCTGCTGACCCGCCACTGCGCCCGCCGGCTCGGCGGCATCACCGGCGACGTCCTCGGCGCGGTCATCGAGCTGTCCACGGCCGCCGCCCTGGTGATCCTGCTCGTCTAGCGACGAGGCGGAATCGACCCGCGCCTCACACGACACACGCCGCTGCGCAATTTCCAGTTCGCGCACTCAGCCCAGGCAGCGGACTCAAAATATGTCCGCGAACCGCGGCCCGGCAGAGCCGGACGAATGTCCATCGAAGCTCACCCGAGCGAAGGTGCGTGGACGGCTGCGCCTACGGGTGCAGGGTCGTCATCCAGCCGTGGGTGTCGGCGAAGGTTCCCCGCTGCAGGCCGGTGAGAGTGTCGCGCAGCGCCCGGGTCACCTCGCCGGTCTCCCCGTCGCCGACGAGGTAGTCGTCGGTGGCGCTCTTGACCCGCCCGACCGGGGTGATCACGGCAGCGGTGCCGCAGGCGAAGACCTCGCTGATCTCACCGGAGGTGACGCCGTCGCGCAGCTCGTCGGTGCTGATCTTGCGTTCTTCGACGGGATAGCCGGCGTCGGCGGCCAGGGTCAGCAGCGAGTCCCGGGTGATCCCGGGCAGCAGCGAGCCCGACAGCTCCGGGGTGACCAGGCGGGCGTCGGAACCCTTCCCGTAGACGAAGAACAGATTCATGCCGCCCATCTCCTCGATGTAGCGGTGTTCGAGCGCGTCGAGCCAGACCACCTGATCGCAGCCCTCTTCGGCGGCCTGCGCCTGCGCGAGCAGCGAGGCCGCATAGTTGCCGCCGAACTTGGCTGCGCCGGTGCCGCCCGGCGAGGCGCGCACGTATTCGGTGCACAGGTAGACGCTCACCGGCTTGACCCCGCGCGAGAAGTACGCACCGGCCGGCGAGGCGATGAGCACATAGCGGTAGTGGTCGGCGGGCCGCACGCCGAGGCTGGGCTCGGTGGCGATCATGAAGGGCCGCAGATACAGCGACTCCTCGCCGCCGGCGCCGGGCACCCAGGCGTTGTCGATGTCGAGCAGCGCGCGCAGCGAGCCGACGAAGTCGTCGACGGGCAGTTCGGGCATGGCCAGTCGCCGTGCCGAGGTCTGGAACCGCTCGGCGTTGGCCTCGGGCCGGAACGCGGCGATGCTGCCGTCCGGCTGCCGGTAGGCCTTGAGGCCCTCGAAGATCTCCTGCGCGTAATGCAGCACCATGGCGGCCGGGTCGAGCGCGATCGGACCGTACGGGGTGACCCGCGCCGCATGCCAACCGCGTTCGCGGTCGAAGTCCACCGTCACCATGTGGTCGGTGAAGTAGTTGCCGAAGCCCGGAGCCTGCAGAATCTCGGCTCGACGATTCTCCGGAACGGGCTGCGGATGGTCGGTGCGGACGAACTCCAAGGTCATTGCTCTAGAGTAGCGCCGCGTCACAAGCGAGTTTCCGGCGCGTCCCGGCCGGACGTCAGACGTGACTCTCGACGAACGGCGGAATGATCACCTCGCAGGCGATGGCCCGTCCGCGCACGTCCACGCTCACCTCGTCGCCCGGCTTGACCCCGGCCAGGGTGTCGAGGAAGGCGAGCGCGATGCCCACCGACAGGCTCGGCGAGAAGGTCCCGGAGGTGCATTCGCCGATCTGCTCGCCGCCCGGGAACAGGTGCACGGTGCAGCCGGCCCGCAGCACGCCGCGGCCGAGCGCGCGCAGCCCGTACAGGCGGCGGGCGGGCCCGGCCTGCTTCTCGGCCAGCAAGGCGTCGCGGCCGAAGAACTCGGGTTTGTTCCAGCCGACCGCCCAGGAGCTGCGGGCCTGTACCGGGGTGATGTCCTCGGACAGTTCGTGACCGTGCAGCGCATAGCCCATCTCGGTACGCAGGGTGTCACGGGCGCCGAGGCCGCAGGGCAGGCCGCCGCGTTCGCCGACCTGAGCGATCAGCGCGTCCCAGACCGCGCCCGCATCGGACCAGCGCGGCAGCACCTCGTAGCCGTGCTCGCCGGTGTAGCCGCTGCGGCACACCCGGACCGGCAGGGCCGCACCCTCCGGGTCGAGGACGGCGTCGGCGAAGGCCATGTACTCCATGCCGCTGGGCAGCCCGAGGGCGTCGAGCACAGCGGTCGACTGCGGCCCCTGCACGGCGAAGACGGCGTAGTCGCGATGCTGATCGGTCACCGTCACCGAGTCGCCGGCGGCACCGGCCAGGGCGGCGACGACGGCGGCGGTGTTGGCCGCGTTGGGGACCAGGAAGACCTCGTCGTCGCTCACCAGGTAGGCGATCAGGTCGTCGATCACGCCGCCGGATGCGTTGCAGCACAGGGTGTATTGCGCCCTTCCGGGGGTGATCTTGTTCAGGTCGTTGGTCAGCGTCGCATTGACCAGGTCGGCCGCGCCCGGTCCGGCGACCAGCGCCTTGCCCAGGTGGCTCACGTCGAACAGCCCGACACTCGAGCGGACGGCCTTGTGCTCGGCGGCGGTGCCCTCGTAGGAGACGGGCATGTTCCAGCCGCCGAACTCGGCGAAGGATGCACCCAGGGCGGTGTGGCGGTCGGCGATCGGTCCGGCGAGCAGTTCAGTCATGAGTGCCACGGTAGCCGGTCCTGGCCGCCGAGACTCCCCGGCCGCGGTGTGCCGGTGTGGCAGAGTTGACTGTCGTGAGCAGCAACGACTTCCTCGACCGCAGCCGCGGTCCGCGCATCGACCTGACCACCGCCCTCGCCAAGGACGACGACGTCCTGGTGATCGGCCTGCTGACCCCCGCGAACGGGGACTCCGGGACCGCTGAGGGTGCGTCCTCCCCGACCCTGGTGACCGGCGAGGACCTCGTCGACGACGAGACCGCCGAGGCGCTCGCCGCGGGCCTGCACGCGCTGGGGGCGACCGGCGCCGCCGGCGAGGTGCACCGGCTGCCGGCCCCGTCCTCGCTGCCGGTGCGCCTGGTGCTCGCCGTCGGTCTGGGCGGCGCGGACGCGGTCACCGACGACGGGATCCGGCAGGCCGCCGGGAACGCGGTGCGCGCCCTCGACGGCGCAGGCACCGCGGTGCTGACGCTCGCCGCCGCCGGCGAGGACCCGCAGGCCGCCCTCGCTGCGGCCGCCGAGGGCGCCTATCTGGGCGGCTACCGCTTCGACGAGTTCCGCTCGGCCAAGTCGGCGCCGGCCACGTCGGCGCCGGCCGCGGTCTCGCTGCTGGTGCCGGCCAAGACCAAGGAGGCCAAGGCCCGGCTGGCCCAGGCGGTCATCACCGCCGAGGCGGTGGCGCTGGCCCGTGACTTCGTCAACACCCCGCCGAATGTGCTGTGCCCGGCGGAGTTCGCCGAGCGCGCCCGTGCCGCGGGCGCCGCGGCGGGCCTGGACGTGGAGGTGCTCGACGAGCAGGCGCTGGCCGACGGCGGCTACGGCGGCATCGTCGGCGTGGGGCAGGGCTCGTCGCGGCCGCCGCGCCTGGTGCGGCTCAGTCACCGGCCGGCCAAGCCCGCCGCCTCCGTGGCCCTGGTGGGCAAGGGCATCACCTTCGACACCGGCGGCATCTCGATCAAGCCCGCCGCGAACATGGACCAGATGACCTCGGACATGGGCGGCGCGGCCGCCGTGGTGGCCACGGTGATCGCCGCCGCCCGGCTGAATCTTCCGGTGGCGGTGACCGCGACGGTCCCGATGGCCGAGAACATGCCCTCGGCCACCGCGCAGCGCCCCGGCGATGTGCTCACCCAGTACGGCGGCATCACCGTCGAGGTGCTCAACACCGATGCCGAGGGCCGGCTGATCCTGGCCGACGCGATCGTGCGCGCCTGCGAGGACGAGCCGGACTATCTGATCGACACCGCCACCCTGACCGGCGCGCAGATGGTGGCGCTGGGCACGCGCACGCCGGGGGTCATGGGCACCACCGAGTTCCGGGACCGCGTCGCCGCGCTGAGCCAGCAGGTCGGCGAGAACGGCTGGCCGATGCCGATGCCGCCGGAACTGCGCGCCGACCTCAACTCGCGGGTCGCCGATCTGGCGAACGTCACCAACAACCGGTGGGGTGGAATGCTCGCCGCCGCAACGTTTTTGAAGGAGTTCGTGGCCGACGGCGTGGCCTGGGCGCACGTGGACGTGGCCGGCCCGGCGTTCAACACGTCGGCGCCGTGGGGCTACACCGCCAAGGGCGGTACGGGGGTCCCGGTACGCACCATGATCGCCGTCCTTCAGGACATCGCCGAGCACGGCTGACAGGCCCGCAGCCGGGGCTCCGGGAGGGGCCGGCGGAGGCTACTCGCGGGTTCTCACCTTCGCGCTGAAGGCGCTCCCGCATAGGAGTAGGGTTTGTGCCAGGCGTCACCAGACTCGCTTGCTTCGGGGTGCGCGCACGATCTGTGCGCACCCCGCCGCTTGCAGTAGACCCCGTCGTTCCGCACCACCGAGCGGATCGGCGACCGGCACAAGTTCACGAGCGCAATAGGGAGCAACACGCAATGGCCTTCTCCGTCGAGATGCCCGCACTTGGTGAGAGCGTCACCGAAGGAACCGTCACTCAATGGCTCAAGCAGGAAGGCGACACCGTTGCGGTCGACGAGCCCCTGCTGGAGGTCTCCACTGACAAGGTCGACACCGAGATCCCGTCGCCGGCCGCCGGCGTCTTGGTGAAGATCGTCGCGCAGGAAGACGACGTCGTCGAGGTGGGCGGTCAGCTCGCCGTGATCGGTGAGGCCGGCGAGTCCGCCGGCGACGCACCCGCCGCGGCGGAGCCGGCACAGCCGGCTGCTCCGGCCGAGCCCGCCGCCGAGCCTTCTGCCCCCGCCGAGCCCGCCGCCCCCGCCGAGCCGGCTGCTCCCGCCGAGCCCGCTCCCGCCGCTGCGGCTCCGGCGGCGCCGGCCGGTGGCAACGAGGTGACCATGCCGGCTCTCGGCGAGTCCGTCACCGAGGGCACCGTCACCCAGTGGCTCAAGAAGGTCGGCGACACCGTCGCCGTCGACGAGCCGCTGGTGGAGGTCTCCACCGACAAGGTCGACACCGAGATCCCCTCGCCGTTCGCCGGCGTGCTGACCGAGATCTTCGCGCAGGAAGACGATGTGGTCGAGGTCGGTGGCCGGCTGGCCCTGGTCGGTGAGGCCGGCGCCGCACCGGCGGCGCCCGCCGCCGCACCGGCACCCGCGCCCGAGCCCACCCCGGCTCCGGCCCCGGAGCCGGCCAAGGCTCCCGAGCCCGAGCCGGCCGCCGCCCCGGCTCCCGCTCCCGCCGCCCCGGCGACTCCGGCGCCGGCCGCTCCCGCTCCGGCCGCCGAGGCGCCGAAGGATCTCGAGGCCACCCCGTACGTCACCCCGCTGGTGCGCAAGCTGGCGGCCGAGCACGGTGTGGACCTGGCCACCGTCACCGGCACCGGCGTGGGCGGACGCATCCGCAAGCAGGATGTGCTCAGCGCGGCCGAGGCCGCCAAGGCTCCGGCGGCGCCGGCCGCCGCCGCACCGGCAGCACCGACCGCAGCCCCGGCGGCCGCCGCACCGCAGGCCAGCCCGGAGCTGGCCGCGCTGCGCGGAACCACCCAGAAGATCAACCGCATCCGGCAGATCACGGCGGCCAAGACCCGCGAGTCCCTGCAGTCGAGCGCACAGCTCACGCAGGTGCACGAGGTGGACATGACCAAGGTCGCCGCCCTGCGCAAGCAGGCCAAGGCGAGCTTCGCCGCCAATGAGGGCGTGAACCTCACCTACCTGCCGTTCTTCGCGCAGGCGGTGGTCGAGGCTCTGAAGGTGCACCCGAACATCAACGCCTCGATCGACGAAGAGGCCAAGGAGATCACCTACCACGCGAACGTCCACCTGGGCATCGCGGTCGACACCGAGCAGGGTCTGCTCTCCCCGGTGATCCACAACGCCGACGATCTCTCGCTGGCCGGCCTGGCCCGCGCGATCGCCGACATCGCCGACCGCGCCCGCAACGGCGGCCTCAAGCCCGACGAGCTGGCCGGCGGCACCTTCACGATCACCAACATCGGCAGCCAGGGCGCTCTGTTCGACACCCCGATCCTGGTTCCGCCGCAGGCGGCCATGCTCGGCACCGGTGCCATCGTCAAGCGTCCGGTGGTCCTCACCGGAGCCGACGGCACCGAGTCGATCGCCGCCCGGTCGATGGCCTACCTGCCGCTGACCTACGATCACCGGCTGATCGACGGCGCCGACGCCGGCCGTTTCCTCACGACGGTGCGTCAGCGCCTCGAAGGCGGCGAGTTCGCAGCCGAACTCGGCCTCTAAGGGCCGCGCGGCATGCGCGTCGCGATCGCGGGAAGCTCCGGCCTGATCGGTTCGGCGCTGGCCGAGTCGCTCACCGGTGCCGGACACGAGGTGTTCGCGCTGGTGCGGCGGCCGGCCGCGTCCGACCGGGAGATCCCCTGGGATCCGGAGACGGTCGGGGTGCCGCCGGGCGCCCTGTCCGGGATCGACGCGGTCGTCGGACTGGGCGGGGTCTCCATCGGCGATCACCGGTGGAGCGGCCAGGTCAAACAGCAGCTGCGCGATTCGCGCATCATCCCCACCACGGTGCTCGCCGAGGCGGTCGACGCGGCCGGGGTGCCGGTCTTCGTCAGCGCCAGCGCCACCGGCTTCTACGGGGACACCGGTGAGCGGGCCGTCGACGAGTCGGCCCCGCGCGGCGAGGGCTTCCTCGCCGAGCTCGTCGCCGACTGGGAGGCCGCGGCCGCCGGCACGGCCGGGGCCCGCGTGGTCACCCTGCGCACCGCGCCGGTCCTCGCCCGCAGCGGCGGCATGCTGAGCCGGTTGCACACCCTGTACCGGGCCGGGCTCGGTGCCCAGCTCGGCGACGGCCGGCAGTTCCTGTCCTGGATCTCCCTGCCCGATGCGGTGGCCGCCATCGGCCTGGTCCTCGGCGACGATGCCGTCGCCGGACCGGTGAATCTGTCCGCGCCGCAACCGGTCCGGTACCGGGAGTTCCACCGGGCGCTGGCCCGCCTCTGGCATCGCCCGCGGTATCTGCGGGTGCCGGCGGCGGTGGCCCGGATCGCGGCCGGGGAGATGGCCGGGGGAATGATCCTGGCCTCCTCCCGTGTTGTTCCCGGTGTGCTCTCCGCCGCCGACTTCCCGTTCACCCATCCCTCGCTGACCGCTGCTCTGGAGTACACCCGTGGCTGACACCGTCTCCCCCGCCCAGGCACGGCCGCGCACCGGGATCCGGGCCAGTTCGGCGCCGCTGGAGTTCCGGCGGCTCGGCGTGGTCGACTACGAGGCCGCCTACGCCCTGCAGCACGAGCTGGCCGCCCAGCGCGCCGACGGCGAACTGGATCACGATGTGGTGCTGCTGCTCGAGCATCCGTCGATCTACACCGCGGGCCGGCGCACCGAGGACTCCGACCGCCCGGTCAACGGCGCGCGGGTGATCGACGTCGACCGCGGCGGCCGGATCACCTGGCACGGCCCGGGCCAGCTGGTGGGCTATCCGATCGTCGCGCTCGCCGAGCCGCTCGACGTGGTCGAGTACGTGCGCCGGGTCGAGGAGATGCTCATCGGCGTGTGCGCCGACCACGGGCTGCGCACCGAACGGGTCGAGGGCCGCTCCGGAGTGTGGGTGCTCGACGAGGCCGGCGAACGCAAACTCGGCCAGATCGGGATCCGGGTCTCGCGCGGGGTCACCCTGCACGGCTTCGCGCTCAACGTCCACCCCGACCTCAGTGTCTTCTCGGCGATCGTGCCCTGCGGTATCGCCGACGCCGGGGTCACCTCCCTGGTCGCCGAAACGGATGTCCCCACCACCCTCGGGGACGTGTCCGACAGTGTCGAGGCCCGGCTTACCGCCTGCCTCGACGATCCCCTGCCACCGACAACTACGAGCGTAGGATCGACACAGTGACTGCCGCGCAAGACTCTTCCCCTGTTCAGGCCACCCGCCCGCCCGAGGGCCGGAAACTGCTCCGCCTGGAGGTGCGCAACGCCGAGACCCCCATCGAACGCAAACCGAAGTGGATCAAGACGCGCGCAACGATGGGGCCGGAGTACTCCGAACTCAAGGGCCTGGTGCGCAGCGAAGGGCTGCACACGGTCTGCGAGGAGGCCGGCTGCCCCAACATCTACGAATGCTGGGAGGACCGCGAGGCCACCTTCCTGATCGGCGGCGAACAGTGCACCCGGCGCTGCGACTTCTGCCAGATCGACACCGGCAAGCCCGCCCCCCTCGACCGCGATGAGCCGCGCCGCGTGGCCGAGTCGGTGCAGGCGATGGGTCTGCGGTACTCGACGATCACCGGTGTGGCCCGCGACGACCTGCCCGACGAGGGCGCCTGGCTGTACGCCGAGACCGTCCGCAAGATCCACGAGTTCAACCCTGGCACCGGCGTGGAGAACCTGATCCCCGACTTCCACGCCAAACCCGATCTGCTCGCCGAGGTCTTCGACGCCCGGCCCGAGGTGCTCGCGCACAACCTGGAGACGGTGCCGCGCATCTTCAAGCGCATCCGGCCGGCCTTCCGCTACGAGCGCTCGCTGAACGTGCTGACCCAGGCCCGCGACTTCGGTCTGGTCACCAAATCGAATCTGATCCTGGGCATGGGCGAGACGCCCGACGAGATCCGGGAGGCGCTGCGCGACCTGCACGACGCCGGCTGCGACATCGTCACCATCACCCAGTACCTGCGGCCCACTCCCCGGCATCATCCGGTCGAGCGCTGGGTCAAGCCCGAAGAGTTCGTCGAGCACTCCGACTACGCCCGCGAGCTCGGCTTCGCCGGGGTCATGGCCGGCCCGCTGGTGCGGTCGTCGTACCGGGCCGGACGGCTCTACGCGCAGGCCATGGCGCATCACGGCCGGACGCTCGATCCGGCGATGGCGCACCTGGCCGAGCAGGAGGGCGGCACCGCGCAGGAGGCCACCTCGGTGCTGGCCCGCCTCGCCCGCTGACCGGCTCCCACCGCCGCCACCCGGGGCCGCCGGGCACACCGTAAACTGGTGCGCATGGCAAAGGACTCCCCGGCGACGAAAGAAGCCAAGAAGGCCGCGAAGCAGGCCCGTAAGGCACAGAGCAAGGAACGCCGCCAGCAGATGTGGCAGGCCTTCCAGATGCAGCGCAAGGAAGACAAGGCGCTCATCCCGATCATGCTGGGCGTGCTGGTGGTCTGCACCGCGGCCTTCGCACTGTTCGGGAAGTTCGTCTTCGGCGGCCTGTGGTTCATGCTGGTGCTGGGTCTGCTCGTCGGTGTGCTCGGCGCGTTCATCGTCTTCGGCCGCCGCGTCTCGCGGACCGTCTACAAGAAGGCCGAGGGCCAGCCCGGCGCCGCCGGCTGGGCGCTGAGCAATATGCGCGGCCAGTGGCGCGTCCAGCAGGCCGTCACCGGCACCTCGCACCTGGATGCGGTGCACCGGGTGATCGGCAAGCCGGGCGTCATCCTCATCGGCGAGGGCTCGGCGAGCAGGGTCAAGCCGCTGCTGTCCCAGGAGAAGAAGAAGGCCGCGCGCGTGGTCGGCGACACCCCGATCTACGAGATCATCGTCGGCAACGGCGACGGCGAGGTCCCGCTCGGCAAGCTCGAGCGCCATCTGCGCAAGCTGCCCGGCAACATCGACCGCAAGCGGATGGAGGCCCTCGACGGCCGGCTGTCGGCCCTGAAGAGCAAGGGCGCGGCCGGCCCGGCCATGCCGAAGGGCCCGATGCCCCAGGGCGCCAAGATGCGCGGCACCCAGCGCACCGCCCGCCGCCGCGCAGGCTAGGCCCGGCTGCGCTCGATCTCGGCGAGCCGCCGGCGGGCGATCCGGTCGGCGCCGCGCGACCAGAACAGATAGCCGATCACCACCAGCGAGAACCAGACCGCACCCACGCACAGCGCCATCCGGCCGTCGTGGTCGAAGAACAGCAGCACGAAGACCAGCAGCAGGAAGGCCAGCGCGGCGACCGTGGTGTAGGGCGCACCCGGCACCCGGTAGTCCGAGGCCGGCAGTTCCCCGCGGTTCACCCGGTGCCGGTAAACCATCTGGCAGAGCAGGATCGTCGACCAGACCACGATGATGCCGACCGTGGAGACCGCGGTGATGTAGGCGAAGGCGTGCGTGGGGTCGATCACGTTGACCACCACGCCGAGCACCATCATCGCCGCACTGAGCACGATGCCGGCCACCGGAACCTTGCGTGAGGAGAGCCGCTGCAGCGCTTCGGGGGCATCGCCGCGCTGCGACAGTGAGCGCAGCATCCGGCCGGTCGAGTAGATCCCCGAGTTGCACGACGAGAGCGCCGCGGTCAGCAGGATGAAGTTCACCAGGCCGGCCGCCCCCGGCAGGCCGATGTAGGAGAAGACCTCCACGAACGGGCTGTGCCCGTTCTCGTAGGCACGCCACGACCGCACGGACAGGATCACCGCGATCGAGCCGACGTAGAAGATGCCGATACGGAACGGCACCGTGTTGATCGCCTTGCGCAGCGTCACCCGCGGATTCTCCGCCTCACCGGCGGTCACACCGACCAGTTCCACACCCACATAGGCGAACATCACGATCTGCAGGCTCAGCAGGGCGTTGGAGAAGCCGGTGGCGAAGAAGCCGCCGTCGTTCCACAGATTGGTCACCGACGGCCCCGACTCCGGCCCGAAACCCGAGATCGGCAGCAGCACACCGATACCGACGATGATCATGCCCAGGATGGCGGTCACCTTGATCGCCGAGAACCAGAACTCGGCCTGCCCGAACAGCCCCACCGAGATCAGGTTGGCGCTGAAGAGCACCAGCAGGGCCACCAGCGCGGTCACCCAGACCGGAATCGACGGCCACCAGTAGTTGATGTACTTGCCGGCCACGGTGATCTCCGCCATGCAGGTGGTGGTCCACACCGCCCAGTACGTCCAGCCCTGGCTGAAACCGGCGAAGCGGCCGAGGAATTCGTCGGCGTACTCGCTGATGCCGCCGGAGATCGGCCGATAGATGAGCAGCTCGCCGAGGGCCCGCATGACGATGAAGATCGCCAGCCCGGCCAGTGCATAGGCCAGCAGCAGGGCCGGTCCGGCCTTCTCGATCGCGCCGCCCGAGCCGTAGAACAGGCCGGTGCCGATCGCGCCGCCGATGGCGATCATCTGGACCGTGCGCGCGCTCAGCCCCCGCTGATAGCCCTCGTCGCGTTCCGGGATGGTGCTGTAATCCAGCTGCCGCTCAGATTCCATGCGAGCAATTTACGCGCCGACGGCCCCGCCGTCGCGCAGGGCGTGACCGGAAAGTCCTCGCACCAGCAGGGATTTCCGGACCATTCGCCGATACCGGACAGGCCTGGCCGGGGGTGCCCGGCCAGGATCGGTCAGCGGGTCCGGACGATCCCCGTGCCGGTGGCGCGGTCGTGCATGGCCCGGCCGTTGTAGTCGTTGATCAGGGCCGGCACCACGAAACACACCAACAGCTGCCGGAAGAACGCCCGGATCACCCCGACCGCTGTCCGCGGCGTCTTCCCCTCCGCCTCCCGGCCGATCTGCTCGGGCGGCAGATCCAGCCGCGCCACCCGGGTGCCCACCACGAACTGCCCCGGCGAGAAGCCGAAGACGGTCACCGACACCACGCCGATCACGAACCAGATGCCCAGCACCAGGGTGCCGATCATGCCGTCGTCGTACGGCAGGAAGATCAGGGCGAGCCCGTAGGCGATCAGCCAGTCCACCAGCAGACCCAGCACCCGCGTCCAGCCGCCGGCCAGCGATCCCGGCCCCGACTGCGGCAGACCCAGATCCGCGCCCCGGTACTCGACGTCGTCGTTGGCGATGTACGGACCGGTCAGCCAGCTGCCCGCCGCTTCGCGCATCTGACCGCCGGTACCGGCGTTCTTGCGGGGCCGGTTGGAAGAACTCATAGACCTCATCGTAGTCAGCCGGCGCGATCACCTCGAATCCGCCGAAGCTCGCCCGGCCCGGGCGGGTAGGGTCGGTATGGCCATTCCGCGGCAACAAAACGCCTGCCGTGTAACACGGGGGAAACATATGGTTGACCGATGGGCAATGTCGCCTGCTTAGCGTGATGGCAAGATTCACGCCAGCTACCACGCCGGTGTGAGTTGGCGGCCAGAGAGGTTCTGGTCGCGACCGAAAAAGGAGTCCGGCGAACGTGTACACCACGAACGAAGAGCTGCTCGAAGGGATCAAGGCCGAGGGCGTCGAATACGTCGACATCCGCTTCTGCGATCTCCCCGGCACCATGCAACATTTCTCGATCCCCGCTTCGGCATTCACCGAGGACGTGTTCGAAGAGGGACTGGCCTTCGACGGCTCGTCGGTACGCGGCTTCCAGTCGATCGACGAATCGGACATGATGCTGCTGCCCGACCCGGCGACCGCCCGGATCGATCCCTTCCGCAAGGCCAAGACGATGAACCTCAGCTTCTTCGTCCACGACCCGTTCACCCGGGAGGCCTACAGCCGCGACCCGCGCAACGTCGCCCGCAAGGCCGAGGACTACCTCGCCTCCACCGGCGTCGCCGACACCTGCTTCTTCGGCGCCGAGGCCGAGTTCTACATCTTCGACTCGGTGGCCTACGGCTCCGAGATGAACGGCACCTTCTACGAGGTCGAGTCGGTCTCCGGCGCCTGGAACACCTCCGCCCCGACCAACCCGGACGGCAGCCCGAACCTCGGCTACAAGGTCCGCCCCAAAGGCGGCTACTTCCCGGTGGCCCCGTACGACCACTACGTCGACCTGCGCGACGAGATGTCGACCAACCTGACCAACGCCGGCTTCACGCTCGAGCGCGGCCACCACGAGGTGGGCACCGGCGGCCAGGCCGAGATCAACTACAAGTTCAACACCCTGCTGCATGCGGCCGACGACGTGCTGCTGTTCAAGTACATCATCAAGAACACCGCCTGGCAGAACGGCAAGTCCGTCACCTTCATGCCCAAGCCGCTGTTCGGTGACAACGGCTCGGGCATGCACGCCCACCAGTCGCTCTGGAAGGACGGCAAGCCGCTCTTCCACGACGAGTCCGGCTACGCCGGCCTGTCGGATCTGGCCCGCTACTACATCGGCGGCATCCTGCACCACGCCCCGAGCCTGCTGGCCTTCACCAACCCGACCATCAACTCGTACAAGCGCCTGGTCCCCGGCTACGAGGCCCCGATCAACCTGGTCTACAGCCAGCGCAACCGCTCGGCCTGCGTGCGGATCCCGATCACCGGCAACAACCCGAAGGCCAAGCGCCTCGAGTTCCGTTGTCCCGACAGCTCGGGCAACCCGTACCTGGCGTTCGCCGCGATGATGATGGCCGGCATGGACGGCATCAAGAACAAGATCGAGCCGCACGAGCCCGTCGACAAGGACCTCTACGAGCTTCCGCCGGAGGAGGCCAAGTCCATCCCGCAGGCCCCCACCTCGCTGGCCGCGGTGATCGACCGCCTCGAAGAGGATCACGACTACCTCACCGCCGGCGGGGTGTTCACCGAGGATCTCATCGAGACCTGGATCAGCTACAAGCGGGAGAACGAGATCGAGCCGGTGCAGGTCCGTCCGCACCCGTACGAGTTCCAGCTCTACTACGATTGCTGATTCCGTCTCCGACGGAGTGATTGCTGATTCCGTCTCCGCACTCCCCGATCGACCCGTCCGGCACACGCCGGGCGGGTCGATCGGCATCGGACACTGCTAGCCTCACCTGTCGACGATCGAGACGAGGAAGAGAGATATGGGCGGCAGACACCGCGCACCGGCTCCGGCCCGGCGCGAAGCGCGTGCGCGCCTGCCGCGCCCCGGCCGGCCGGTCCTCCTCCGCGCCGGGGCCGGCCTCGCGTGCACCGCGATGATCGTCACCGCCGCAACCGCGATGGGCGGCGACGGCGACCCCGCCCCGCCGCCGGCCGCCACCGGCACACCGGAGCAGCGCCTGCAGGCCGGCTTCGACGCCCTGCCGCTGAGCGTGCCCACCGGCGTGGCCATCGTCCCGGTCGGCGGCGGCACCCCGATCCTGCTCGGCGACCGCCCCGCCCAGGCCGCCTGGTCGACCATCAAGGCGCCCCTGGCCCTGGCCGCCGAACGCGACGGTCACGCCGGCCCCACCGAGGAGAGGGCCGTGATCGACTCCGACAACCGCTCGGCCCGCGTGCTCACCACCCGGCTCGGCACCCCGGACGAGTCGGTCCGGAAGGTGACCGCCGTACTGCGCGAGGGCGGCGACGAGCGGACCGTGCTTCCCACACCCGAGGGCGACGAACACCCCCACCTGGGCGACACCGTCTGGTCGCTGACCGATTCAGCGGTCTGGACCGCGCACCTGCCGTGCCTGCCGGGCAGCGACCACGTCCTGGATCTGATGCGCCGGGTGAGCAAGGTCCAGAACTGGGGTCTGAAGAAGATCAGCGGCCACGACGTCGCCGTCAAGGGCGGCTGGGGCGAGGAGGCCGACGGCGGCTACCTGGTCCGCCAGATCGGCGTGCTGACCCTGCCCGACGGCGGCCGGGTGGCGATCGCCCTGTCCGCCCACGCACCGCGCATGCGCTTCGAGACCGGCGTCGCCGACCTCGACACCGTGGGCCGCTGGCTCGGACAGCACCTGGACCTGCTGCCCGGTGGGCACTGTCCGGCCGCGGCCACCTCTCAGCGCGGCGAACCCAGGTAGCGCTCGAGGCTGTCGTCGAGCTCGTCGAGCCAGGCGGTGTGGTGCTTGACGCTCTTGGTGCCGGTCATCACCGACTTGTAGGTGTAGTCGCGGTAGCCCATGATGTCGGCCGCCTTGTCCTGCTTCCAGGCCAGGAACACCTCCACCACCCCGTCGACGTCGAACGACGGGTAGTCGGTCTGGGCGATCAGATCCTTGACGTATTCGCCCTGGAAGACGATCTCGTCGGCCGGTCCCCCGATCGCCTCGAATCGCGTGCGCCACAGACGCATCGACTCCTCGCGGTCGGCGGCACCGGGCAGCGGCGCCCGCCCCAGGATCAGGTCGCGCACGTACCAGGCCTGCGCGTCGAACATGTTGAAGGTGAACCACTGGTCCTGCGCACCCACATAGAACAGCTGCGGATTGTCCTGCCACACCACCCCGCGGTACAGGCCCTCCGGGTAGACGGTGTTCGGCGAGTCCAGGGCCAGCGACTCCGGCAGGAACGGGTACTTGTGCAGATACCCGGTGCACAGGATCACCACGTCGACGTCCTTGGTGGAGCCGTCGACGAAGTGCACGGTGTTGCCGTCGAAGCGCTCGATGCCCGGCCGCTCCTCAAAGCGTTCGGGCCAGTCGTAGCCCATCGGCGCGGTCCGGTAGCTGGCGGTGACCGAGCGCGCGCCCATCTTGTAGGCCTGGCTGCCGATGTCCTCGGCCGAGTAGCTCGACCCGATCACCAGCACGTCCTTGCCGGCGAAGCCCTCGGCACCGCGGAAGTCGTGGGCGTGCATCACCGGACCGTGGAAGGTCTCGATGCCCTCGAAGTCCGGGAAGTTGGGGAAGGAGAAGTGGCCGGACGCCACCACCACGTAGTCGAAGACCTCGGTGCTGTCCGCACCGGTCGGCAGGTGCGCGGTGGTGACACTGAACTGCCGGGTGTCCTCGTCGTAGTCCACCCAGCGCACGGCCGTCTCGAAGCGGATGTACCGGCGCACCCCGGCCCGGTTCACCCGCCCGGCGATGTAGTCCCACAGCACCGGCCGCGGCGGGTACGAGGAGATGGGTCGGCCGAAGTGCTCGTCGAAGGAGTAGTCGGCGAACTCGAGGCCCTCCTTGGGCCCGTTGGACCAGAGGTTGCGGTACATGCTCGAATGCACGGGCTCGCCGTACTGGTCGAGTCCGGTGCGCCAGCTGTAGTTCCACTGCCCGCCCCAGTCGCTCTGCTTCTCGTAGCAGACGACCTCCGGGACGTCGGCGCCGTCGGCGCGGGCGGCCTCGACGGCCCGCAGCATGGCCAGGCCGCTCGGACCTGCTCCGATGATCGCCACTCGTGTCATTCTCGTACCTCGCGTTCGCTGTCGTCTCGTTCCGTATGTGCGCTGAGAGCTGCTGCGGGCGCGCAGCATTCGCCGCGAGTCGGCGAGAAGAGAGCGGCCCCGGCGGCGCGAGCCGCGTTCACGTCGGGGCGGGCCCACGTCGGTGGGCGGCGACCTTCTGGCGGTGACCGGGCGCGCTGCGCACTCGAGCATCAAAAAGGCACACTGACTATATCAACTCCCGTTGACCAGTTGCGGCCCGGGCCGCCGCGGCCGCTCGACGCCGACGGCCCCACCGGCCGGTTCGGTAGGATCAGCGGCTATGAAACTCAAGTCCACGATCGTGATCTCCGCCGCCGCCTGCATGCTGGCCCTGGCCGGCTGCTCGGACGACGACTCCTCGTCCTCGGCCGAGTCGGCGGCCACCACGCCGAGCGTCGACGTCACCCACACCCAGCCGCAGCTCGACGGCGCGACCTGCCCCACCGGCAAGCCGGCCCCGGGCACCGCGCCGCAGTGGGAGGTGAAGGGCACCACCGGTTCGGTGGCGGTGATCGGCCAGACCGACACCACCGCCCCGCTGATCACCGTCACCACCCCGTTCACCGTGGACAAGACCGAGGTCAAGACTCTCGACGCCGGTGACGGCGCCGAGGTGACCGACGCCTCGACCGTCAACGTCTGCTACGAGGGCGTCAACGGCCGGACCGGCGAGGTCTTCGACAGCGCCTACCAGCGCGGCGAGCCGGCGGAGTTCCCGGCCTCCGGCGTGGTCGAGGGCTTCCGTCAGGCGCTCGTCGGACAGAAGGTGGGATCGACTGTGGCCGTGGTGATTCCGTCGGCCGACGGTTACCCGCAGGGCACCCCGGACGGGTCCATCGAGGCCGGCGACACCATCATCTTCGCGCTGAAGATCCTGTCCGCGTCCTGACGGCCCGCGCCGTCGCACTCCTCGTTCTCCGGCCGGGCCGGAACCGGACCGCAGCGTCCGGCTCCGGTCCGGCCGGTCACTTCTCGGTGGAGAACGGGGTGATGAACGCCGGGGCGCCGCCGCGCCGGCCGGCCACACTGCTGCCGAAGAACGGTGCCACCAGATCGCAGGGCACCACCCGGTCGGGGGTGTCGTCGAGCGCGTTGAGCACGAAGGCCGCCGCCCGCCGCGAGCCGCAGATCGCCAGATGGTCGGACAGGTCCTTGGCGCACCCCTCCTGCACGACGATGTTGTGCACGGTGGTTCCGGGCGGGCCGGGCACCTGACCGGAGGTGTACGGCCGCACCAGTTCGTCGTGCATGGTGGAGATGTTGGTGTACTCGATGCCCGGCAGATACGGGCTGCCGCCGGAGTTCATCTTGGCGATGAACGCCGAACCGTCCATCATCTGCGGCAGCGCCTCACAGGGCATGATCACCGCCGGATCCAGGCCGAGCCGCTTGGTCACCGGCGCCAGCGCATGACTGGTCGGATCCAGCGCCTCTGAGCCCTCCCACAGCGGAGCAAGCGAGATGTACTTGCGGATCTTGCCCTCGCCGCCGAGGAACTTGGCCCAGTAGTTGGGCACCAGGGTGCCCTGCGAATGGCCGACGACGTCGATCTGATCCGAACCGGTCGCCGCCATCACCTTCTCGGCGAACTCGCCGAACTCGGCCGCGCTCTCCTCGATCGGCCGCATGCCGCCGAGCGCCGAGATCGGCCAGTTGGCGTGCTCGATGGACCCGTAGGTGAGGGTGAAGACGGAGAAGCCGGCCTCGGTCAGCAGCGGCACGTAAGTGCCCCAGTTGGTCTGGCCGCCGCCGGCGGTGCCGTGCACCAGGATCACCGGGACGGGATGGACCTCGTTCGGCGGCGCGTCCCACAGGTTCGACCCCGGCAGCGAGCCGCCCGGATGCGCCAGTTCGGGTGCGATCCCGGAGAAGAAGTCGTAGATGACCTTGTTCTTGGCCTCCTGGTCCTCGGTGTCGGCCCGCACGACGAACGACTCCGGAAACAGTTTGGCCACCTCGTGGGCGATCACCAGGGCCGGCTGGGTGAGCTTCTGCCCCACCAGCAGCGGCACCGTGACCACATCGCTGAGGATGCGGCCCAGAAGTTTGCGCGACGACGACATCAGGCTCCGAAGACCTCCACCACCACGGCTTTGGCGCGCCGGGTCACGCGCATGTAGTTCTCCAGGAACTCTAGCGCCTCGTCCTGCGGCCAGCCCGCCGCATAGGCGATCGCCCGGAGCTGCCGGCCGGGGCCGGGCAGCTGGTCGACGGGTTTGCCGCGCACCAGCACCAGCGCATTGCGTGCCCGCGTCGCGGTGAGCCAGGCGTCCTTGAGCAACCCCACCTCGTCGGCCGGCAGCAGTTCGGCCTCGGCGATCGCGTCGAGGGTCTCGAGCGTCGGCGTGCGGTGCAGCGACGGATACTCGTGCGCGTAGCGCAACTGCATCAGCTGCACGGTCCACTCGACGTCGGCCAGACCGCCGCGGCCGAGCTTGGTGTGGGTGGCCGGATCGGCGCCGCGCGGGAGCCGTTCGGCATCGACCCTGGCCTTGATCCGCCGGATCTCGCGGACCGCATCCGCCGACACCCCGCCCTCCGGATACCGGATGTCGTCGATCATGTGCAGGAAGGCCAGCCCCAGGTCGGGGTCTCCGGCCACGGCGTGGGCGCGCAGCAGCGCCTGCACCTCCCAGGCCTCGGCCCACTGGTGGTAGTACGCGCGGTAGGAGGCCAGGGTCCGGACCACCGGCCCGTTCCTGCCCTCCGGCCGCAATCCGATGTCCACCTCCAGCGGCGGGTCGGCGCTCGGACTGCCCAGCAGCGAGCGCACCTGATCGGCCACACTCAGCGCCCAGCCGATCGCCTCGGTCTCGTCGACGCCCTCGACCGGCTCGCACACGAAGAGCACGTCGGCGTCCGAACCGTAGCCCAGTTCCCCGCCGCCGAGCCGGCCCATCCCGATCACCGCGATCGCCGCCGGCGCCTCGCCCCCGCGGCTGCTCAGCGAATGCTTGATCACCTTGGCCAGCGCCGCGCCGAGCACCGAGGCCCATACCGTCGAGAGCGCCTTGCACACCTGCTGCACGTCCATCAGCCCCAGCAGATCCGCGGAGGCGATGCGCGCCAGTTCGGCGCGCCGGTGCGAGCGGGCCACCGCGATCCCCCGCTGCAGGTCCGGCTGACGCATGGTCGAGGCGATCAGCCCCTTGACGACGTCGTCGGAGGTCACCTCGCACAGTTTGGGCCCGGTGGAGCCGTCCGAGTACAGCTGGATCACATCCGGTGAGCGCATCAGCAGATCCGCGACGTACTCGGAGGTGCCCAGCACGTGCATCAGCCGCTGCGCCACCACGCCGTCGTCGCGCAGCAGCCGCAGGAACCATTCGGCGCCGACCAGCTCGTCGCACAGCCGCCGGTAGTTGAGCAGACCCGCATCTGGGTCCGGGGTGTCGCTGATGTGCTCGAGCAGCCCCGGCAGGATCAGCAGCTGGATCTGTGCGCGCCGGCTGGCCCCCGAGGCGAGCGCCTTGATGTGCGCCAGCGCCCGGTCGGGCATGGCGTAGCCGAGGGCGGCCAGCTGGCGTTCGGCGGACTTGTTCTGCAGGTACAGCGAGGCCTTGTCGAACCGGGTGACCGCCTCGAGCAGTGGCCGGTAGAACAGCTTCTGGTGCAGCTCGCGCACCCGCCGGTTCTGGTGCTTGAGCTCGCGGCGCAGCACGGTGGCCGCAGCGTCGGACCCCTCCGGACGGATGTGCGCGGCCCGCGCCAGCCAGCGCATGGCCGGTTCGTCGGCCGGCTCGGGCAGCAGGTGGGTGCGCAGCATCCGCTGCAGCTGCAGCCGGTGTTCGAGCAGCCGCAGGAACTCGTAGGAGGCGTGGAAGTTGGCACCGTCGGTGCGGCCGACGTAGCCGTGCTGGATGAGCACGTCGAGCGCCTCGAGCGTCGAGCGCACCCGCAGGTTCTCGTCGACCCGCCCGTGCACCATCTGCATGAGCTGGACGGCGAACTCCACGTCGCGCAGACCGCCCGGCCCCAGTTTGAGGTTGAGTTTGCGCTCCTCCTCGGGGATGAGCGATTCGACGCGCCGGCGCATGGCCTGCACGTCCGGCACGAAGTCCTCGCGTTCCGCGGCCTGCCAGACCATCGGCGAGGTGGCCGCCACGTAGTCGGCGCCCAGCGCCAGGTCGCCGGTCATCGGCCGGGCCTTGAGCAGCGCCTGGAACTCCCAGGTCTTGGCCCAGCGCCGGTAGTAGGCCACATGCGATTCGAGGGTGCGGGTCAGCGCCCCGCGCTTGCCCTCCGGCCGCAGCGCCGCATCCACCTCGAAGAAGGCCGCCGAACCGATCCGGACGAACTCGCCGGCCAGCCGCGCCGAGGTGGTGTCGGCCGGTTCGGCGACGAAGACCACGTCCACGTCGGAGACGTAATTCAGTTCGCGCGCACCGCATTTGCCCATTGCGATCACCGCGAGACGGCCCTCGAGCGGGTCGTCGCCGAGCACCTCGGCGATGGCCACGGACAGCGCCGCGGTGAGCGCGCCGTCGGCCAGATCCGCGAGCCGGCCGCCCACCTCCGGCAGGAACAGCACCGGCTCGTCCTCGACCGTTGCCGCCAGATCGTGTGCGGCCAGCACCAGCATTTCGTTGCGGTAGGCCACCCTCAGCGCGTTGATCGCCTCGGGACCGGTCACCGCGGCCCGGTAGAGCAGATCCCCGCGCTCCTGCGCACCGGGTTCGGCGACGGCACCGACCGCCTCGAGCAGCCGCCCGCGCACCGTCGGCGCGTCGTCGAGGGAATCGGCCCGCAGCAGCCGCCAGGAGTCCGGTTCGGCCACCAGATGGTCGCCGAGCGCATCGGAGGCGCCGAGGGTGGCCAGCAGCCGGCCGCGGAAGGAGGTGTCGCTGCGCAGCAGGGTGTCGATCTCGGCCCAGTCGGCGTCCGGGACCGCCGACCGCAGCCGCACCAGCGCCCGGAGCGCCAGATCGGCGTCTGCGGCGCGGGAGAGCGCCCACAGCAGGGCCACGTCCCCGGTGCCGGTCCAGCCGAGCTCGGCCAGATCGTCGCGGGCGGTGGGTTCGAGCAGCCCGAGCCGTCCCGGACTCGGCACGGACGAGCGGCCACTTCGCACAGTCACACCGTTGAATCTATCCTGTGGACCCGCCCTTACAGGGGCAGGTAGTTCTTCAGCTCGTACGGAGTCACCAGCGCCCGGTAGTCGGCCCACTCCGCCCACTTGTTGCGCAGGAAGTAGTCGAAGACGTGCTCGCCGAGGGCTTCGGCGACCAGTTCCGAGCGTTCCATCGCGTTCAGCGCCTCGGCCAGCGACGCCGGAAGCTCCTCGTAGCCCATCGCCCGGCGCTCGCCCGGGGTCAGCGCCCACACGTTGTCCTCGGCCTCTTCCGGGAGCTCGTAGTCGTTCTCGACGCCCTTGAGACCGGCGGCGATCAGCACCGCGAAGGTCAGATACGGATTGCAGGCCGAGTCCGGGGTGCGTACCTCCACCCGGCGCGAGGACGCCTTGTTGGGCGTGTAGAGCGGCAGCCGCACCATCGCCGAACGATTGGCCCGGCCCCAGGTGGCGGCGGTCGGCGCCTCCCCGCCGTGCACCAGCCGGCGGTAGCTGTTGACCCACTGGTTGGTCACCGCGCTGATCTCGTTGGCGTGGCGCAGGATGCCGGCGATGAACTGCTTGCCGGTCTCCGAGAGCTGCATCGGATCGTCCGGATTGTGGAAGGCGTTCGACTCGCCCTCGAACAGGCTCAGGTGCGTGTGCATCGCCGAGCCCGGGTAGTCGCTGAACGGCTTGGGCATGAAGGTCGCGCGCACGCCGTCGTTCATCGCCACCTCTTTGACCAGGTAGCGGAAGGTCATCACATTGTCGGCCATGCTCAGCGCATCGGCGTAGCGCAGGTCGATCTCCTGCTGCCCGGGGGCGCCCTCGTGGTGGGAGAACTCCACCGAGATGCTCATCGCCTCGAGCGCCTCGATGGCGTGCCGCCGGAAGTTCGGCGCGGCATCGTGGACGGCCTGGTCGAAGTAGCCGCCGTTGTCGGCCGGGGTCGGCGCGCTGCCGTCGGTCGGCGCATCCTTGAGCAGGAAGAACTCGATCTCCGGGTGCACGTAGCAGGTGAAACCCAGGTCGGCGGCCTTGTTCAGCTGCCGGCGCAGCACATTGCGCGGGTCGGCCCACGACGGGCTGCCGTCGGGCATCGCGATGTCGCAGAAGATGCGCGCCGACGACTGCTTGCCGTCGGCCTTCCACGGCAGCACCTGGAACGTCGACGGATCCGGCTTGGCCACCATGTCGGCCTCGAAGACCCGGGAGAAGCCCTCGATCGCCGAGCCGTCGAAGCCGATGCCCTCGGCGAAGGCCCCTTCGAGCTCGGCCGGAGCGATCGCCACCGACTTGAGATATCCGAGGATGTCGGTGAACCAGAGCCGGACGAACCGGATGTCCCGCTCCTCGAGCGAGCGCAGCACGAATTCCTGTTGGCGGTCCATACCGTGACCTTAGGCGTGGCCTGTTACGGCCGTGTTACGCATCGCGGGATCGGCGCCGGTCCGGCGCACGCACGGAGTGTGAGGAAGACCACTGGTCCACCCCTGCCGCCGGCTGTGCCCCGGTGGAAGAATCGGCGGTGTCCACACCAACCCGGGTACCCGCACTCCGCGGGACTCGAGGCAGAAATGAGGAACACCATGTCCGCAGCCCCGGTCTACGGTTCGTCGGCACCGGCATCCGCCACCCGCCGCGTCACCCGCATTCAGCATCTCGCGCAGTGGAAGGCCGAAGGCCACAAGTGGCCGATGCTCACCGCGTACGACTACTCCACCGCCCGTATCTTCGACGAGGCCGAGATTCCGGTCCTGCTGATCGGCGACTCCGCCGCGAACGTCGTGTACGGCTACGACACCACCGTCCCGATCACCATCGACGAGCTCATTCCGCTGGTTCGCGCCGTGGTGAGGGGTGCCCCGCACGCCCTGGTGGTGGCCGACCTGCCCTTCGGCAGCTATGAGGCCGGACCGCAGCAGGCGCTCGAGTCGGCCGTCCGGTTCATGAAGGAGGGCGGTGCGCACGCGGTCAAGCTCGAGGGCGGCGAACGGATCGCCCCGCAGATCGCGGCCCTGACCGCCGCCGGCATCCCGGTCTGCGGACACGTCGGCTTCACCCCGCAGAGCGTCAACACCCTCGGCGGCTACCGGGTGCAGGGTCGCGGCGACGGCTCCGAACAGCTCATCGCCGACGCCATCGCCGTCCAGGAGGCCGGCGCCTTCGCGGTCGTGATGGAGATGGTGCCGACCGAGATCGCCGCCCAGATCACCCGCAAGCTCACCATTCCGACCGTGGGCATCGGCGCCGGCAACGAGACCGACGCCCAGGTGCTGGTGTGGCAGGACATGGCGGGCTACACGCAGGGCAAGACCGCCAAGTTCGTCAAGCGCTACGCCGGGCTCGGCGACGATCTGCTCGCGGCGGCCCGCAGCTACGCCGCCGAGGTGGCCTCGGCGTCCTTCCCGGGCCCCGAGCACTCCTACTGATCCGCTCGGCCGATCATCGCATCAGCCCGGTCCGGCACTGCCGGACCGGGCTGATCCGTCGGCGGCGCACCGGATTTCGGAACCCTCAGTAGGCTGAGGTCATGCGTGAGCTCTATCCACCCCTGGACGCCGACGAGACCGGTCTGCTGGACGTGGGCGACGGTCAGCTGATCGCCTGGGAGACCTCCGGCAACCCGGACGGCAAACCGGTGGTCTTCGTGCACGGAGGGCCCGGCGGCGGCACCTCCCCCGAGCAGCGCCGGTTCTTCGATCCGGCGCGCTACCGGATCGTGCTCTTCGATCAGCGCGGCTGCGGCCGGTCCCGCCCGCACATCGCCGACGGCGCCGATCTGTCGGTCAACACCACCGCGCATCTGATCGCCGACATGGAGAAGCTGCGCACCCGGCTGGGTATCGACCGCTGGCAGGTCTTCGGCGGCTCGTGGGGGTCCACCCTGGGCCTGGCCTACGCGCAGGCCCACCCGGAGCGGGTCACCGAACTGGTCCTGCGCGGGATCTTCCTGCTCCGGCGCAGCGAGATCGACTGGTACTACAACGGCGGCGCCGCGAACCTGTTCCCCGATCGGTGGGAGGAGTATCTGGCGCCGATCCCGGAGGACGAGCGCGACGGCGATCTGGTGGCGGCCTACCACCGCCTGCTCACCGGTGACGACCGTGCGCTGGCCCAGCGCGCCGCGAGCGCATGGAGCCGCTGGGAGCACACGACCAGCTACCTGCTGCCGCACGCCGACTCCGGCGACGGCGGACCGGCCGATCTGGCCTTCGCGACCATCGAGAACCACTACTTCGTCCATCACGGCTTCCTCGACGACGGCCAGCTGCTCGACGGGATCGGGGCCGTCGCGCACCTGCCGGCGGTGATCGTGCAGGGCCGCTACGACGTGGTGTGTCCGATGCGCAGCGCCTGGGATCTGCACCGGGCGTGGCCGGCCGCCGAGCTGCACATCGTCGACGATGCCGGGCACGCCTCCTTCGAGCCGGGCATCGTGCACCATCTGATCGAGGCCACCGACCGATTCGCACAGGAAGAACACCGATGAGTGCCCACGAGTCCCTCGAGACCGAGCTGAAATTCGACGTCGACGCCGCCACCGCACCGCCCGACCTGGCCGGCCTGGTGCCCGGCGGCGGCGCCGACGCGCCGGTGCACCACGAGTTGGTGGCCACCTACCTCGACACCGCCGGCCACGATCTGGCGACTCGCAAGATCACCCTGCGGCGCCGGACCGGCGGCACCGACGCGGGCTGGCATCTGAAGCGGCCCGGCGAGACGGCGATCAAGGGGGTCACCGCCCGCCGCGAACTGCAAGTCAGCTTCGACGAGGCGCCGGCCGACGGTCCGGTGCCGGGCGTCATCATGGACGCGATCACCGCCATCGTGCGCGACCGCGAACTGATCCCGGTGGCCACCATCACCAATGAGCGGACCGTGACCGTGGTGCGCGACGCCGACGGCGCCTCGCTGGCCGAGTTCTGCGCCGACCAGGTCCTGGCGCACGCTCAGCAGAGCGGGCGCACCAGCGAGTGGGCCGAGTGGGAGTTCGAGCTCACCGGCGGCGGCCGTTCGCTGCTCAAGCAGGCCCGCACCCTGCTCCGCCAGGCCGGCGCCCGGCCCGCCTCCTCCGAGTCCAAGCTGGCCCGGGCACTGGGCACCGAGCCGCACACTCACCGGCCGGTCCGGCTGCGCCCCGGCTCGACGGGGCTGGATCTGGTGGTGCACGCGCTGGCCGGGCACCGCGACGCACTGCTCACCATCGACCCGCAGGTGCGCCTCGGCACCGAGGACGCCGTGCACCAGCTGCGGGTCACCACCCGCAAGCTCCGGTCGGTGCTCACCTCGTATCCGCAGGTGCTCGCCCCCGAGCCGGCGGCGACGGTGATCGCCGAACTCACCGAGCTGGCCGGACTCGCCTCGGCGGCGCGCGACCTGGAAGTGCAGGTGGAGATCAACACCGAACTGCTGGCCGGCGAGCACGCCCCCGACGAGCTGCGCCGCGTGCTGATCGACGACGAGCAGCGCCGCCAGGAGCGGGCCCTGCGCTCGCTCCAGTTCGCCCTGACCACCCGGCGCTACCTGTCGCTGCTCGACGCCGTCGACGAGCTGATCGGCGATCCGCAGTCCGGCCCGGATGCGCAGCGCCCGGCCGAGAAGGTGGCCCGCGACGGCGTCGACCACGCCCGCACCCGGCTGCACAAGGCCGAGCGGAAACTGCGGAAACTCGAGCCGTGGTCGCCGGACTGGGTGCAGCAGGTGCACCGGATCCGCAAGCGCGCCAAGACGGTTCGCTACACCGCCGAGTCCGCGGCCCCGGTGGGCGGCAAACGTGCGCGCCGCGCCGCACGCGAGGCCTCGCAGATCCAGAAGCACCTGGGCCTGTTCCAGGACACCGTGGTCAACCGGGAACGGATCGCGCAGATCGCCGCCTCGACCACGCTGTCGGCCGAGTCCCAGTTCGTCCTCGGCCGCCTCGACGCCCGCGAGGAGGCACGCGGCCGCGCCGCGGTCGACGCCTACCTCAAGGCCCGCCGCTGACTGTCCGGACCACAGGCGGCCGCACCCACCGGCGTCCGCGACACGCAATCCGGTACGCGACTGTGCCCACAGTCGCGTACCGGTCCCGGTGTCGCGGACTGGGGTCACAGCAGGCCGACCAGTGCCAGTTTCCGGCGCACCCGAGGCACCCAGAGCCGGCGCTCACAGTCGTCCCAGATCCCCCGGGTCACCTGCAGACCCAGCTCGCGCAGCCCGTCCTCCCGGCGCTTCTCCCTGATCACCGCGTCGGCGACGCTCTCGCCGGGACGCAGGCAGCGCGTGTACTTCCCGAGCCCGTCGAACTCGCCGACCAGCCGGCCCTCCCAGTCGTAGTCGACGTACGCATCGGCGCCGCCGGGCAGCACGTAGTGCACCTGCAGCCGGGGCACCGGCAGGCCGGCCTCGATGATCTGAGCGCGCGCCCACGACTCCCCCGGATTATCCGACAGCGAGTCCCCGTACAGCAGTGCCAGCCGGATCCGCGCACTGCCGCGCCGCTGCCGTTCGGCAGCCACCCCGGCCAGCTCGTCCCGGCCGACACCGAGCCGGAGTGCGGCGTCGACGACGGCCAGCGCCTGGGCGAAGCTGCCCTGACCGGCCACGTCGACGGCAGTCCGGGCCAGGCCGGTGACCGGCACCCCGTCGACCACCACCACCGCATCGCCGGCCGTACCGACGTGGATGTGGCGCAACCGCTGGATCCGTCCGCCGTCGTTCCGGCCGCTGAGCACATGGATCCTGCGCAAGTCGGGCTTGAGCATCGGCAGCCGGTGCACGGCCGCCGCCGACTGATGGCTCAGCACCGGGCCGTCAGCGGGCTGCGCCAGGCAGCGGTACCGGTAGAGCGCGGTGCGCCGCTGGACGGCACCGCCGTTCTCGTCGTCGTTCAGTGCTGAGGCGGGCAGGTAGACGCCCGGTGTCACGGCCAGCAGCGCACCGGACCGCACCAGCGCGCTGATCTGATAGCGGCTGAACCCCGCCCCGAGCAGCAGTGCGCGCGGGACCAGCCCATGGACGTCGACCGGATAGCTCATCTCCCGAGTGCAGCACCGGCGGCCCGCCACGGACAGGGCGCCGTCCACCGGAGCGGCCCCAGCGGCGCCGGCGTCCACAGCCGCTCGCGATCGGGTCCGCGAGCGACGCCCGTCTGCTAAAAGGGACGTCCGCGACACCGAGACCCGAACGCGCGTGTGCACAGGGTCGCGTCCCGGCGGTGGTGTCGCGTCGAGCGTGTCGACGCTACTCGGGTACCTCCGCGAAGGCGATCGTGCCGGCGGCCGGGTCGGCGGCGGTGACGGTCACGGTGCATTCGCTGCCCGCCGACGGGGCCGGCGCGCACGGACCCACGACGGCCGGCTCGGGGATGAAGATCTCGGCGGGACGTTTGCCGTCGGCGTCGCGCATCACGGTCGCGCCGAACCGGGCGCCGAGCTGATCGGCGAGCACCGTCGCCTCCGCCAGGTCGATGCTCTTGCGCGCAGCGGTCGACGAGACGGAGTCGGAGCCGCTCATGATCGAGCCGAGGTCCGGCAGCGCCGCCGCCACCCAGTCCGGTGCCGCCTCCCCCGCCGCGATCGACAGGCACGCCTCGGTGGCGAACCGGTCGGCGAGCCGGCGCAGCGGCGCGGTGACGTGCGCGTACAGCCCGCCCACCCCGGCGTGCACGGACTTGTCCACCGGCGGCGTCTGTTCACCGGCGCCGAGCGCCCGGTAGCCGGCTCCGCGCATCAGGCGCAGTCCGGCGCTCATCAGCGCCAGCGTGCTCGGCTCGCCGGGTGTCAGGCCGGCGAGGAACTCCCCCGGACTCGCCCCGTCCGGCCACGGCACCCGCAGATTCGCGGCGACGGCGCGCAACTCATCGACGGCCTCCCCGGAGGCGGCGGGCAGGGTGCGCAGCAGTCCCAGCCCGGCGTCGAACATCATGGCGCCCGCGCACATCCCGGTCAGCAGCGAGACCTGCTCGTTCCACTTGTCCACCTCGGTGCGCGGGGCCAGCCGCAGCGTCCACCGGCGGCTGTGCCCCGGTCCTGCCGGCACCACCTCCTGGTCGGGCAGATCCAGTTGCACCGCGCCGCGGTCGAGCGCCCACCGGCTGCGGGTGGCACCGAAGCCGGGCAGGCCGGCGATCGCCGGGTGCAGCCGGCCGGCCGCGTGGTCGGCGCTCACCCCGGCGTAGTCGAGCCGGGCCCGCGATCGCACGGTGGCGCGCTGCACGTGCACCTCGCCGGTGTTCCCGTCGCCGTCGACGCCGATGGTCCACAGCACGGCGGCGCGGTCCAGGTCGGGCAGCAGGGAGCCGGCGTTCTCGGACAGTTCGCGCGGATGCAGCGGCACGTTGCCGTCCGGGAAGTACACGGTCTGCCCGCGCCGGCGGCTCTCCTCGTCGATCGCGCCGCCGGGCGCCACCAGTGCCGCCACGTCGGCGATCGCATAGTGCACCAGGAAACCGTCCCCGTCGGACTGCACCCGCAGCGCCTGGTCGAGGTCCTTGGATCCGGGCGGGTCGATGGTGACCAGTTCCAGGTCGGTGCGGTCCACGCGTGCGGCCGCGTACCTGTCCGCGGTGCGTTCCGCCTCGGCGCGCACCGCGTCGGGAAAGTCCTCGGTGAGCCCCAGTTCGCGGCGCAGGGCCGCGAAGTCCAGGGCCGGGGCGTGCATCCGGCGTTCCATCGGCGTCCTCAGCCTTCCCTCGTCCTCGGCCTTCCGCGTCCTCGGCCTTCCTTCGCGGCGTGCGCGAACGAGCCGGCCTGTAAGCCGGATCCTGTCCCGGCCCGTCCGGGCCGGGGGCGGCCATCCATCTGGACACACCGTCACCGGGTGCCTCGAGCGGCCAACCCGCGAGCTCGGACGAGCAGTCCTGATAACACTCGCGCACCTGCACTCGGTGAGTGCAGGCTTCGGCCTTGCTCCGGGTGGGGTTTACCTAGCCGTCGCGGTCACCCGCGACGCTGGTGCGCTCTTACCGCACCGTTTCACCCTTACCCCGCACGAGGCGGGGCGGTCTGTTCTCTGTGGCACTGTCCCGCGGGTCACCCCGGGTTGCCGTTAGCAACCACCCTGCTGCTGTGGAGTCCGGACTTTCCTCGGCTGCCGGCCTGCACGGTGCACCGCGCGGTTCCGTCGCCGCGGCCGCCCGGCCGGCTCGTTCGCACCGTAAACGATAGCCGCTCGGGGGCTCAGAGCGTTTCGAGGTGGCCCGTGTCGTTCACCCGGCGCACCACGGTGCCGCCGTCCGGGTAGTAGTCGGCGGCCGAGAAGGAGGCCAGATCCAGGTGCAGCCGGAACAGCAGCTGCGGGCCCACGTCGAGTGCCTGCTGCAGCAGCGTCTTGATGGGCGTCACATGGCTCACCGCGAGGACCCGCTGTCCGGCGTACTCGGCGACGAGCTCGGCCCGCACCTGAGTCATCCGCTGCGCGACCTGCGCGAAGCTCTCCCCGCCGGGCGGGGCGAGGGACGGATCGCCGAGCCAGTCCCGGTGCAGTCGAGGGTCGCGCTCGGCCGCCTCCCGGAAGGTGAGTCCCTCCCAGGCGCCGAAGTCGGTCTCGATCAGCCCGGGCAGCACCCGGACCGGCAGGCCGAGCGCCTCCCCGGCCGCCTCGGCGGTGACGACGGCCCGCTGCAGCGGGGAGCTGACGATCGCGTCGACCCCACCGGTCGCCGCCAGCCGCCGCGCCGCGGCCGCGGCCTGACTGCGGCCCAGTGCGGTGAGTTCGGGGTCGCCGTGCCCGGAGTAGCGGCGCTGCACCGACAGCGCGGTCTGCCCGTGCCGGAGCAGCAGCACGCTGGTGGGACGCTCCTGCTGCCCCTGCCAGCTGGGCCCGGAGCTGCTCGCCGCGGTCATTCGTCGACGGCCGGCCGGGACAGGCCGGACTGTTCGGTGCGCACCAGGATCGCGCCGCACTCCTCGCAGCGCACCACCTCGTCGTCGGCGGCGGCGGTGATGGCGGCCAGGGTGCGCGGGTCGAGTTCCATCCGGCAGGCGCCGCAGCGCCGCGCCCGCAGCAGGCCGGCACCCACCCGGCCCTGTTCGCGCAGCTTCTCGTACACCGACAGCAGTTCGCCGGGCACCTCACCGGTCACCGCGTCCCTCCGGGACAGCAGGTCGGTGACCTTGTCCTCGAGGGTCGCCGCGGCGGTGCGGCGGGCCTGCTCGAGTTCGGTGCGCCGGTCGTCGATGCCGGCGATCACCGCCTGGGCCCGGTCCAGTTCGGCCCCGGTGGCCTCCTGCTGCTCCATGATCTCGAGCAATTCGGCTTCGGTGTCGTCGCGGCGCCGGGTGAGGCCGGTCATCTCGTGCTGCAGTTCGGCGAGCGCCTTGTGCCCGAGCCCACCGGAGTCGAGCTGGGCCTGATCGCGGCGGGCGTGTTCGGCCATCCCGGTCAGTTCCTTGTCGAGGCGCTGATATTCGCGGTCGAGGTTGTCCACCGCCACCTGGGCGGCCGCCCGGTCCTCGGCGGCCTGCTGTGCCTGGGTCTCCAGCTCGGCGAGCTGTTCGTCCTCGGGCAGCCGGCTCAACTGGTGCCGGGCGCGGGCGATGTCGGCGTCCAGGTCGGCCAGGTCGAGGAGCTGTCGCTGTTCGGCGGGCGCGGCTTTCATCGGATCAGGGCCTCTCGTCGGGGTGGGCGGCGGGGTGCTCGGGCACTCCCGCCGACGGATCGTCGGGAACGGGCGCGAGCGTGAACGGGTCGGTGGGCCGCTGGTAGACGACGGCGCGACAGCCGGCGCCGGCGAGCACCTCGGCGGCATCGCCGCACCAGGGGAACTCGGTGGCCCAGTGTCCGGCGTCGATGAGCGCCGGGGATCCGGCACGCAGCGATTCGTCGACGACGTGGTGCCGCAGATCCCCGGTCAGGTAGACGTCGGCGCCGGCGGCGGTGGCCGCGCCGATCGCCGAATCGCCCGCACCCCCGCAGACGGCGACGGTCTGCACCACCGCGTCGGGGTCGCCGGCGGCGCGGATCGGCCAGGCGGCCCGCGGCAGCACGGCGGCGGCGTGCTCGGTGAAGGCCCGCAGGGTGGTCGGCCGCGCGAGCCGGCCCACCCGCCCGAGGCCGAGGTCGCTGTCGAGGGCGGCCTGGGTGAAGACGTCGAAGGCGGGCTCCTCGTACGGGTGTGCGAAGCGCAGCGCCTGCAGCACCGCGCCCCGGCGGCCGCGCGGGGCCACCATCTCGAGGCGGGCCTCGTCGATGCGGGTCAGCTCCCCGAGTGCGCCGATCGCGGGCCGGGCGGCGTCGACGGGCAGGAACTGTCCGGTGCCCACCACGCTCCACTGGCAGTCGCGGTAGTCGCCGAGTGCGCCGGCGCCGGCGGCGAACATGGCCTCGCTCACCTGGTCGGCGCTGCCCTCGGGCACCATCACCACCCATTTGTCCAGGGCGGCGGCCGGTTCGGGCACCAACGGCACGGTCTCCTCCAGACCCAGAAGCCGGGCCAGCGCGTCGGACACGCCCGGGCGGGCCTTGTCGGCGTTGGTGTGCGCCGAATAGAGCGCACAACGTGCCCGGATCAGCCGGTGCAGCAGCCGCCCCTTGGGGGTGTCGGCGGCCACCGATTCGACGCCGCGCAGCAGCAGCGGGTGGTGCGCCAGGATCAGTCCGGCACCGGCCTCGATCGCCGCGTCCACCACCTCGTCGGTCACGTCCACGCAGACCAGCACGGTACCGGCCGGCTCGTCGGGGTCGCCGCAGACCAGGCCGACCGCATCCCACGGTTCGGCCAGGTGCGGCGGATAGGCCGCTTCGAGGGTGTCGATCACCGTGCGCAGGCTCGGAGTCATCGGCTGGTCTTTCCGGTCATGCCACCATCCTGCCCTGTCGGCAGGATCGCGCGCAGCGCGGTCACCAGCTCGTCGACGGCCGGCCGCGGCCGCACCGCCAGCCGGAGGTGATCGTCGGACAGGCCGGTGAAGTTGGCGCAGCTGCGGACCCCGAATCCGTGCGCACGCAGGGCCGCCTTGACGGCGAGCCCGTCGGGCACTTCGATCAGCACGAACGGCGCCTGCGGCGGGGCGCAGGCCGGTACCCCGATCGCCGCGAGTGCGGCGACCAGATACTCGCGGTCCTCGGCGATCCGCGCCGCGGTCTGCGCCACGTACCGCTGCCCGTCGGCGCCGGCGGCCTCGGCCAGCGCGGTCAGCGCCAGGGTGCCCAGCGGCCAGTGCCGGCGGCCCGTCTCGAGCCGGGCGATCAGCTCGGGGGCGGCGAGCAGGTAGCCGGCGCGCAGTCCGGCCAGGCCGAAGGTCTTGGTGATCGACCGGATGACGATCAGATCCGCCGCACGCTCACCGCCCAGCGACTCCGGTTCGCCGGCCGCAGCACCGGCGTGCGCGCCGCCGAGGGTCAGGTCGGCGAAGGCCTCGTCGACCACCAGGATCCGCCCCGGCCCCGCCAGCGCCGCGACCTGCTCCCGCGGATGCAACACCGAGGTGGGGTTGGTGGGATTGCCGATGATCACCAGATCCGGCCCCGGACCTGCGGCGGAGGGTGCTTCCAGCGCCTTCGTCACCCGCGCGGCCGCCCCGTCGAGCCGCCAGGGCGCGCGGAGCTGCACCCGGACCAGTTCCACCCCGGCGGCGCCGAGCACCCGGGCCGGTTCGGTGAAGGTGGGTTCGAGCAGAACCGCACGCCGCGGCGCCAGCCGGGCCAGCAGCTCAAAGCCCTCCGCGGCTCCGGCCAGCAGCAGCACCTCGTCGGGGCTGCGACCGTGCAGGTCCGCGATCGCCGCCCGGGCGCGCTGTTCGTCGGCCTCGGCGGGATAGCCGGCGAGTGATCCGATCCGGTCGGTCAGCGCGCGCCGGAGAAAGCCCGGCGGCCCGGGCTGGACGTTGACCGCGAAGTCCACCAGTCCGGGTTCGGCGTCGGCATCGCCGTGCCGGTCCGGCGACCGCAGCGCGGCGGCGTCCGGATCCGCCTGCCCGGCCCGCGTCGCTGCGCGTACACCCCTGTTCGCCATGGCGTTCGAGCCTACGGGACCATGGGAGTCGTGACCGTGCGCCCCGCCCCGTTCCCCGCCGATCCGGCCGATCCCGGCACCGTCGTGCTGCTGGACCTGGACGGCACCATCACCGACAGCTTCCCCGGCATCTCGGCGTCGTTCGTTCACGCGATGGCCGCGATCGGCGCGCCGGAGCCCTCCGAGGAATTCCTGGCCTCGGTCGCCGGTCCCCCGCTGCTGGATTCGATGGCCGCGTACGGGCTCGGCGAGGAGCAGGCGGCGGCGGCCGTCGCCGCGTATCGGGAGCGCTACGAGCGGGTGGGCTGGCGTGAGAACCGGGTCTTCGACGGCATGGCCGACCTGGTCGCGGACTTGAGTGCGGCGGGGCGCACGCTGGCGGTGGCCACCTCCAAGTTCGAGCCCACCGCCGTCCGGATCCTCGAGCACTTCGGGCTGGCCCGGTTCTTCGCCGCCATCGCCGGGGCCAGCGAGGATGGAACGCGCCGCAGCAAGTCACAAGTGATGCAGCGGGCCCTGACCGTACTAAACTCGCAGCCGGGATCGACTCCTCTGGTCATGGTCGGCGACCGCCGCCATGACGTCGACGGTGCCGCCGCCCTGCGCGTCCCGTCGATCGCCGTCGGCTGGGGATACGCACAGCCGGGCGAAGCCGAACAAGCCACATGGACCGTGTCGACGGTCCGGGAACTGCGCGAGGTACTGGGTGTCTGACAACCGCCGTCCACTGCACGTCTGTTTCGTGTGCACCGGCAACATCTGCCGGTCGCCGATGGCCGAAGCCATCTTCAGCTCCGCCGTCGCCGATGCCGGACTGGGTGACGCGGTGCAGGTCAGCAGCGCCGGCACCGGAGGCTGGCATATCGGCGAGCCCGCCGACAACCGGGCCCGCACCGAGCTGCTGGCGCACGGCTACCCGGACAATCACGTCGCCGCCCAGCTCGGGCCGGACCATCTGTCGGCCGATCTGCTGGTGGCGCTCGATTCCGGTCATGTGCGCGAGCTCGAACGCAAACGGCTCGGCGACCGGGTGCGTCTGCTGCGCAGCTTCGACCCCGACGCCGGCGGCGACGACGTCCCCGACCCGTACTACGGCACCCCGGAGGACTTCGCCGAGGTGCGCGCCCAGATCGAGGCGGCCGTCCCCGGCCTGCTCTCGTGGGTGCACGCCACGCTGGCCGATCGGGACTGAGCAGTATCGTAGTAGCCGTGCAGGTCTTGCGGACGTTTCTCCGGCCCGGATGGGTGCTGGCCACCCTGCTGGTCATCGTCTTCGCGGTCGCCTGCTTTCTGGTGCTGGCCCCCTGGCAGCTGGGTAAGAACGCCGACACCGAGCACCGCAACGACCTGATCCGCAAGGCCGCCGACACCCCGGCGGTCGCGCTCGGCGAGCTGGCCCCGGCCGGCGCCGTCTTCGACACCGGCACCGAGTGGCGGTCGGTGACGATGACCGGCGAATATCTGGCGGACCATCAGGTGGTGGTCCGGCTCAAGTCGTTCGATTCACGGCCGGCCGCCGAGATCCTCACCCCGTTCCGGCTCACCGGCAGCGACCGGGTGGTGCTGGTGAACCGGGGCTGGGTCCGCCCCGAGGAAGACGGCTCGGTGGACGTGCCGGTCCCGCCGGCCGGCCCGGTCACCGTCGAGGGCCGGCTGCGCCGCACCGAGGGCACCAGTCCCGGCAAGGAGCCGCGGGAGGCCGACGGAGCACTGTCGGCGTACACCATCGACACCGCCCTGCTCGGCCCGCCGACCGGCCAGCAGTATGAGGGCTTCTACGTGCAGCTCTCGGCACAGCAGCCCGGTTCGCTGGGCGAGATCGAGCTGCCGCAGCTCGAATCGGGTCCGTATCTCTCCTACGGCCTGCAGTGGCTGGCGTTCGGTGTGATGGCCCCGCTCGGGGTGCTCTACTTCATCTGGTCCGAGGTCAAGCACCGCCGCAAGGTCGCCGCGCAGAAGGCCGCCGAGAGCGGCGGCGCACCGCTGCCCGACGAGGAGCTCGCCAACGCGCGCACCATCGAGCGGCAGCGGATCCGCGACGAACTGCGGGAGGCCAGCAGCGACGTCGACGAGGAGCCGCGGCCCGCGGCGCCGATCGGCGACGGGGTGGCGCCGGAGGATCCGTCGGCGGCGGTCAAGGCCAAACTGGCCCAGCGTTACGGGCGCTGACGCCTGGCGGCGGGCCGCAGGCGGCGGCCGCGCCAGGCCACCGCCAGCACTGCCGAGGCCAGCTGCACGCGGCGCGAGAGGCGCACCGCCGCCCGCAGATCCGCGGCCAGCGGGGCCGGGCCGTCGCCGAGCAGCGGCCGGTCCTCGGCGCCGTGCGCGTACACGGTGCGGCCGCCCAGGGAGATGTCCAGCGCGCCGGCGAACGCCGCCTCGACCACCCCGGCGTTCGGGCTGGGGTGGCGCGCGGCGTCGGACCGCACCGCTCGCGCCGCACGCACCGGATGTCCGCTGAGCACTCCGGCCAGCACGGCGGTGAGCCGGGCGGGCACCAGATTCGCCAGGTCGTCGGTGCGCGCGGCCGCCCAGCCGAACTCGCGGTACCGCTCGTTGCGGTAGCCGATCATCGCGTCGAGGGTGTTCACCGCCCGGTAGCCGAGCAGTCCGGCCGGCCCGGCGACCGCGCCGAAGACCAGCGGGGCGACGGTCGCGTCGGAGGTGTTCTCGGCGATCGATTCGACGGCGGCGCGGCAGATCCCGGCCTCGTCGAGCAGGCTCGGGTCCCGGCCCACCAGACTCGGCAGCAGGGCTCGGGCCGCCTCGATGTCGCGGGCATCGAGGGCGTCGGCGATCGAGCCGCCCACCCGGCACAGCGTGGTGCCGCCGAGCGCGGTGAAGGCCGCCGCCGCGGTGCCTGCCGGTCCGGCGCGCCCGGCGACTGCGCCGGCGGCGGCACCGACGGTGATCCACAGCGCGGCGAAGCGGACGCCCGCGGCTCGCCGGGGCCGATACAGCCGCCGCTGTGAGGCGGCGACGGCGCTGCCGAAGAGGGCCACGGGGTGACCGCGGTGGGGATCGCCGAAAGCCAGATCGCCGGCGGTGCCGGCGGCGAGGGCGAGGGCCTGCGCCCGACGTCTGTGCACCCGGCGATGCTAACGGGCGGCGGCGGACGCTGGTGACAGGAGAGGGTCCGGCAGCCGATAGCATCGACGTCGATGGCCACCGATCCCCGGCCCGCTGCGGGCACCTTCGAGATCTCCACCGGCACCGCCGAACTCACGCACGACGGCGTCGGCGGCTGGCTGCTGTCGGTCAACGGCGCCCAGTCCAGCCACATCGACCCGTTCGATCCGCAGACCCTCGAGTTCGAGTACATGCGGCAGACGGCCGCCGCGATCGAGGATGCGTACCCCGACCCCGAGACCCGGCTGCGGACGCTGCATCTGGGCGCCGCAGCCTGCGCCCTGCCCCGCTATCTGGCACACCGCTATCCGCAGTCGCGCCATGTGGCCGTCGAGATCGACGCCGAGCTCGCCCGGCTGGCCCGCGAATGGTTCGATCTGCCGCGCGCACCGCGGCTGCGGATCCGGGTCGGCGACGCCCGCGAGGTGGTCTCTGCGCTCACCGAGCAGACCCGGGACGTGGTGATCCGCGATGCCTTCGCCGAGTCGGTGACCCCGCGCCACCTGATGACCGTCGAGTTCACCGAGGCGGTGCGCCGGGTGCTCGCCCCCGGCGGACTGTACATCGCGAACTGCGGCGACCGCCGTGCTCTGACCTCGGTGCGGGCCGAGATCGCCACCATCGCCTCGGTGTTCGGATCGGTGGAACTGATCGCCGATCCGTCGATGTTCAAGGGCCGCCGCTCCGGAAACATCGTGGTGGTGGCCGGCGACGGCGATCTTCCGGAGTCGGCGGCACTGCAGCGGCGGCTGCGCGCCGATCCGGAGCCGGCGCGCATGCTCACCGGCGACGAGGCGGTGGCCTTCGCCCGCAGCGCCGCACCGCTGCGCGACTGAACCGCCGGACCGGTCAGATCGTGTAGTGTAGGCTTCCGACGATCCGCTCGCCGAGGGCGGTGTCGCCGTCGATCCGGACGGCTGCCGGGTCGGCGTCGCGCCGTCCGCCGATCAGCCGGGCGTAGTCGGGCAGCGCCACCTGCAACCGCACATCCGGTTCGCGGTCGAGGGCCGGGACGGTCTGCGCGCGGTCGGCGACGGTCACATGCACCGCGGCCGGGGCGCAGCCGGTGAACTCGACGGTCACCGCGGTGCCGGCCGGGGCCTGCGCACGCTTGCCGATCAGGAACGGCAGCGAACTCTCCATCTCACGGCGGGCGACGGTGGCCGGAAGCGGATCCTCCGGGGTGCCGCGGCCGAGGCTGTCGCGCACATCGAGTTCGTGCATCCAGCAGTCGAACACCCGGATCTGCATGAACCGCCCGTAGGTGTCCTGCCCGGCGGGCGTGGGTCCTTCGGCCTCCCACTGCGATTCGGTCATCTCGTCGAGCCCGGCGAGTCGCTGTCCGACCACCGTCCGCAGGTCGCCGAGCAGTTCCTCGCGGGGCCGGCCGCGGTAGTGGTCGGCCCACTGCTCGTTGAGTTCGCCGATCGGGTTGCGGACGTGTTCGAGGTCCGAGACGTCCCGGGAGGCCTGGACCTCCCGGCCGGTGAGCATCCATTCGGTGCCGGCGATGTGCGCGAAGACGTCGCCGATCGTCCACCCGGGGAGTACCGACTGCTGGGCGAACTGCTCGTCGCTCAGGCCCGAGGCGAGGGCGATGAGCGTGGTCCACTGCGCAGACAGGGCGTCGACGACGGGCTGGCGGGGAACAATCGTGGCCATCGGATCTCCTCGTGCTCGGTGCGGTCGTGATTTCTGTATCGCCGGGTCGGCTGATAGGCCGAACTCTATCCCTGCCCACCGGTCCGCCGGCCCATACTCCCGCAGCCGGAGGCCGAGCGGGACGCTGCTCGCACTACAGCGGGAAACCCGATGTGCAGCGCACTCCGGCCGTGCGGCCCGACAGGGCGTTCATCACCGTGCCGCCGACCCAGCTGTCGTACGGGAGTCCGATGTGGCCCACCGGATCGTTCGGGCAGTGATCCTGCACCACCACATTGCGCACGTTCGCCCGCCGCGGCAGGAAGCCGTTCTGGTACGGGGTGGCCACTTCGTCGTGCCGGGTCATGATCATCAGGTAGTCGATGTCCGAATGCAGTGGACCCCAGTCGTTCTCACCGGGCGCGCGGGCCGGGAGCCGGTCGGTGAGCGAGCCGACCCTGGAGACCCCGGTGTTGGACGGCCCCAGTCCGATCAGAGTGTTCACCTGCGCCGCCCGGCCCGGCAGCTGCGTGAACAGTTGCGCCACGGCGCTGCCCTGAGAGAAGCCGATCAGGTCGATCTGCTCGGCCCCACTGCGTTTCAGGACGGTGTCGACGAATCCGCCCACCTGCTCGGCCGACTGCTCGCGGCTGCCGAGCGCGCCGATCTCCCCGCTCCAGCTCGCCTGCCCGTAGGTGAGGCTGTAGACGCAGTAGCCGCGGTTGGCCAGGGTCGGCGCCAGGTACTGCCACGCCGACATCTGCGTCTGCGCGGTGCCGTGCAGCAGCACCACCGGCCGCCTCTCGCTGCGGCAGCCGCGCACATTGGATCCGGGCGGCGAGGCATCGGCGGGCCGCGTGTCCCCGAGCACCGTGGCCCGCCCGGCGTCCTCGACCACCGGATACGGCTCGGCCACCGCCACACCACTGGCGGCGACCGCCGTCGGGCCCGCGACCACCGCAGCGCAGACGAGGACGGCGAGACGACGGACAGCCCGGGCACGTGCAGACGAGGTCATCCCCCGATCATCGCGCATCGTCGCCGGATGCGGGCGAGGACATCCGGGTATGCCGGCAACCCGCTCAGTAGTAGGTGACCCCGCTGTACTGACGGCTCACCCTGGTACCGGCGGTCCCGTCGAGGATGGCCGCCAGATCGTCCAGCGCACCGATCACGGCTTCACCGTTCAGACTCCGCTCGGCGAACTCGGCGGCCGCCGTCACCTTCGGCCTCATGGAGCCGGCCGGAAAGTGTCCACTGCGCAGGTACTCCGGGCCGGCGGTCTTGATCAGCCGCTGCGCCGGCGTTCCCCAGCCCTCGTAGACCCCCTCGACGTCGGTCGCCAAGACCATCAGTGAGGCGCTGAGCTGGTAGGCCAGCAGCGAGGTCGCCAGGTCTTTGTCGATCACCGCCTCGATACCCGTGTAGCTCCGCGCCACCTGATCCCACGCGACCGGCACCCCGCCGCCTCCGACACACACCACCGTGCAGCCGCTCTCCACCAGCGCGTCGACGGTGTGGATTCCCGGTACCGCCGACGGAACCGGAGACGGCACCACGCGGCGCCAGTAGTCACCGTCGGGCTTGACCACCCAGCCGCGGTCGGCCGCCAGCTTCTCTGCCGTGTCCTTGTCGAAGACCGGACCGATGAACTTGGTGGGATCCTCGAACGCCGGATCCTTCGGGTCCACTTCGACCAGTGTCACCAGCGTCGCGACCTGCCGCAGCGCAGGCAGCAACTCCCGGAGTTCACGTTCGATCAGGTAGCCGATCATGCCCTCGGTCTGCGCGTCGAGCACGTCGAAGGGTTCGGCGAACTCGGCTCCGGCCTGGGCGGTGAGCGTGGCCAGCATGCCGACCTGGGGACCGTTGCCGTGGGTGATCACCAGGTTCTCCTGCATGGAGATCGGCGCGAGGATCCTCATGGCGCCGCGGACCGCCTCGACCTGGTTCGCCGGGGTCAGCGGTTTCCCGCGCGGCAGCAGTGCGTTCCCGCCGAGCGCAACGACCAGACGCATCGGCTACAACCCCACCTTGAGTCCGAGCGTGGCCGCGACCACGGCCTTGATCGTGTGCCAGCGGTTGCTCGACTGCTCGAACACGATCGACGCATCGCTGGTGAAGACCTCGTCGGTCACCTCCAGGGCCGAGAGCCCGGTGTGCTCGTAGATCTGCTCCCCGACGGTGGTGTTGCGATCGTGAAAGGCCGGCAGACAGTGCATGAACTTGGCATCGGGGTTCCCGGTCGCCGCCATCACCGCAGCATTGACCTGATACGGCAGCAGCAACTCGATCCGCTGATCCCACAGGTCCTTCGACTCCCCCATCGACAGCCAGACGTCGGTGTACACGAAGTCGACGCCGCGCACACCGTCGTCGACGTCCTCGGTGTGGGTCAGGGTGCCTCCTGTGTCGGCGTTGATCGCGTCGGCCGCGTCGATCACCGTCTGCGGGGTCCACCGCGACTTCGGGCCGACGATCCGCACGTCCATACCGCACATCGCACCGGCGACGACCAGCGAGTTCGCCACGTTGTCCTCGGTGTCGCCCAGGTAGGCGAAGGAGATGGCGTTCCTCGGCTTGGCGGAGTGCTCCTGCATGGTCAGCATGTCGCACAACGATTGCGTCGGATGCCACTCGTCGGAGAGCCCGTTCCAGACCGGTACGTCGGCGGCATCGGCGAGTTCGGTCATCGAGGCCTGCGAGAAGCCCCGGTACTCGATGCCGTTGAACATGCCCGACAGCACATGGCCGGTGTCGGAGATCGACTCCTTGTGGCCGAGCTGCGAACCGGCCGGGTCCATGTACACGTGGCCCAGGCCCAGATCGTATGCCGCCCGTTCGAAGGCGCACCGGGTCCGGGTGGAGGTCTTCTCGAAGACGAGTGCGATCGCCTTCCCGGTCGCCCGGATGGGCTCGTCTCCGGCGGCATGGAGCTTCTTCAGCTCCGCGGAGTAGTCGATCAGTGCCGTGTACTCCTCGACCGTGAAATCCAGTTCCTTCAGGAAGTCTCGTCCGGCCAGAGTCGGGATCACATCCTTGTAGCTGCTCACGATGCGACCGCCTCACGGTCGATCGGACAGGACATGCAGCGCGGCCCGCCGCGGCCACGGCCCAGCTCCCCGCCGTCGAGCCCGACCACCTCGATTCCCTGATCGGCGAGGTACTTGTTGGTGGTCACATTGCGCTGGTATCCCACGATCACTCCGGGCTTGACCGCCAGGAAGTTGTTCCCGTCGTCCCACTGCTCGCGGGAGGCCTCCAGACGGTCGACCGGAGCCCGCAGGACGCGCAGGTTGTTCACGCCCAGAGCATCGGCGACCACGGGGAAGAGTTCCTTGTTCTCGACCACCGTGTAGGCCCCCGAGTCGCCGGCCGCGGTGAGGGTGAAAGACCGCAGGACCTCGGGCAGGTACGGATAGACGCTGAACGCGTCGCGATCGATCTGCGTCATCGCGGTGTCCAGGTGCATGAAGGCGCGGGTCTTGGGAAGTTCGATGACGATGATCTTGTCCACGACGCCCGCGCGGAACAGCCGCTCGGCCAGAACCTCCAGCCCCTGCGGCGATGTCCGCTCGCCCATGCCGATCATGACGTGCCGGTTGCCGAGCACGTGGATGTCGCCGCCCTCCACCGTGGCCTTGCTGTGGTCGGCCGAGTCGTTGCCGTAATAGAACTGGAAGTCCGCGTCGCGGAACAGCGGGTGGAAGTTGTAGATCAGCCGCGAGTTGATCGTCTCGCGCCGTCGCGCCGGCTTGGCCATCGGACTCACCGAGACGCCGCCGTAGATCCAGGCCGAGTTGTCCCGCTGGAAGAGGTGATTCGGCAACGGGCTGAGCAGGAAGTCGTCGGGCCCGAGGTAGTCGAGCAGCAGGCTGTCCACACCCTCGAGGTAGGGCATCGCCTCGCGTTTGAGGAGCCCGCCGATCATCAGCCCTGCCAACTGGCGGGAGTCGTGCGAGTCGAGCAGCCGCGAGAGCGGTCCTTCCAGCGCGGCACCGAACCTGTTCTCCGTGGTCAGCCGATCGGTCAGCCACTCGCGGGCCCCCGGCGCGTCGATGGCCTGCTGCAGCAGGCTCCCGAACTCGAAGACCTCGACGCCGAAGGAGCGCAGCTTCTGCTGGAACGCATCGTGCTCGGCGCGTGCCTTCTCTGCCCACATGACATCGTCGAACAACAGGCCGTCGATATTCGCCGGCGTCAGCCGGAACAGTTCCAGTCCGGGTTTGTGGACGATGACCCTCTTCAGGGCACCCACTTCGGAATCAACACTCAGAGTCATCATTTTCCTTTCGTTGGCAGCGAAACAGACACAAGAGCACCCCTCGTGGCCCTTGTTCAGTTCTCGACGGAGGACGGCTCGTCCACCACCGAATAATCCGGAAGCTCCGGAACTTCAGTCATCCTGTTGCGCATGTACAGATACACCGGAATGCCGAGAACAAATGCGCCGACAGTCATCAGATACGGCCCGTACACGGTGTACCACTGTGCGTCGGCATCATCGGTGTTACGCGAGTAGATGATGAACAGAATGGAGAAGACCAATGCGACGAGCGCGACCAGTACGTCACGGCCGAATCGAGATATCTGCATCTTCTTGGCATCCATGATCCGCATTTTGATCTGTGCCAGTGCGGAGAATCCGTACGGTATGGCCGCCGTGATCCCGGTCATGTACACCAGAGTATTGAAGATGGTCGCTCCGCTGTTTCCAGCGGAACTGATGACGGTCACCACGCTGGCCAGGACGGTGGCCGCCAGGACACCGACTGTGGGGACGCCCCGCTTGGACATCACCGAGAAGGAATGCGGAAAGAGCCCGTCCGCTGCTGCGGCTCGCGGCATCTCGGCGCAGATGAGGACCCAGCCGTTCAATGCGCCGAGGCCCGACACCACCACACACGCGGCCACGACGTAGCCGGACCAGGTTCCCCCGACGATCTGGTTCGCCGCGACGGCGTACGAGGCCTGGTTGGCCTCCTTGGCCAGCTCCTGGTTGGGCACCACGCCGAAGACGGTGACCAGCGACATGATGTAGACGACGGCGCAGGCCAGAGTGCCCAGGATGGTGGCGCGCGAGACGTTCTTCTTCGGATCCCGGACCGCGGCCGCCGTCACCGTGGCGGTCTCCACGCCCAGATAGCTGAACAGCAGGATGGCCATCGCGCCGAGCACCGCGGACAGCGCCGACCCGTTCGAGGCGTTGAAGTCGTCGAAATTGACGCCCTTGATCCAGAAGATGCCGACGAAGGACAGCAGAACGAGCGGCACGAACTTGAGGATCGTGCTGACCAGCTGTACCGATCCGATGTTCTTCAGGCCGCTCAGATTGATCAGTGCCGGCACCCAGAGGCCGGCGAGTGCGATGCCGCACTTCTCCCAGTTGGTGAAGTCTCCCGGAAAGAAGTAGTCCACGTAATAGACCCACCCGACCGCGATCGCCGCGTTTCCGGCCCACGCGGTGATCCAGTAACTCCAGGCGTTGAAGAATCCGGTGGCGTTGCCGAATGCTTCACGCGCATAGGCATAGGGACCGCCGGGCGCATCGATCCTCTTGGACAAGGCCGAATACATCATTGCCAGAGCTAGTGCACCGACCGTGGTGACCGCCATGGCGACGATACTGATCGGACCGTATTCTGATAGCGAGTACGGCAGACTGAACACGCCGACACCGATGATCGAGCCCATGACGATGGCACTCGCCTGCGGCAGTCTCAGTTTCGCCGAGTCTTGATAATCCTGACTCGTCGCCGAGCCGGCATCGTTCCGTGCAGTCATGGTCCCCCCATGAGTATTCGGTTGCGGATCAGTTCAATCCCTACGCCCCCAGCGAACGGACCGATGGTCTTCGATACGCCAACAGTAGGCACTTCCCGCAACCGGTGATGCCGAATTCAGATAAGTTATCGGCCACGAAGAATAAGTGATTGCGAAACGAATTACTTTCATTTCATAAGCAATCAGTTCACACGATTCAGATGCCCCGCCGGACCCTCCGCGCCCGCCCCTGCGGTTTGGGGCCGGTGGCGGTGACGGGATATCTTCGTCCCTGACGGTCTTCCGACGCGAGCCGAGGACCCGGGCGCGTATAGCTCAGCGGTAGAGCCCTGGTTTTACACACCAGTGGTCGCAGGTTCGATCCCTGCTGCGCGCACAGTCGACCCACAGAACGCGGTGCGCGTTCGCGCGAGCCGCGCGCACCGCTCCGGTCATTCGTCTGATCGGTACGCCCCGTATGCCGGTGATACCGTCACCACACCATGTTCACGTTTGGCCCGATCGGCTGGCCCCAGTGGATGCCTTTCATCGGCATCGCCGTCCTGCTGGCGGGGTGGATCGTCGTCGCCGTCACCGGCACGCTGGCCCGCACGCGCCGGGCCCCTGCCGCCCCTGACGGGACCGCGGCGGTCGCGGTCACCCGGCTGACCAAGCGCTACCGGAAAACCGTTGCGCTCGACGATGTCTCGTTCACCCTGGAGCCGGGCCGGGTACTCGCCCTGCTCGGGCCCAACGGCGCGGGCAAGACCACGCTGCTGCGGATCATCGCCGGCCTGACCGAGCCGGACGCCGGCGCCGTCTCGATCTTCGGCCACCCGATCGTGCCCGGTGCACCGGTGCTCTCCCGCGTCGGCCTGACCATCGAGGAACCGGGATTCGCGCCGCAACTGACCGGACGTGAGAATCTGGCGATGCTCTGGGAGATCAGCGGCCGCGACCCCGTGCAGGCGAGGATCGACGACGTCGTCGAGCTGACCGGTCTGTCCCGGGCCGCCGACCGGGAAGCCGGCACCTACAGCCAGGGCACCCGGCAGCGCCTCGCCCTCGCCCAGGCGATGCTCGGCTTCCCGGAACTGCTCATCCTGGACGAGCCGACCAACGGTCTCGACCCGGACCAGATCTGGGAGCTCGCCGGGGTGCTGCGCCGCTACGCCGCCTCCGGGCGCACCGTGGTGGTGGCCAGCCACCTGCTCTCGGAGGTCTCCGACCTCTGCACCGACTGCGTCGTCATCCGCAGCGGCACCGTCGCCTGGTGGGGTCCGATGGAGACGACGGACGAGCCGGCGACGATCGAGGTGGGCGTGGACGATCCGGCCGCGGCCGCGGATCTGCTCGCCCAGCCGCTCGCCGCCCTCGCCCCCACCGCACCCGGCGGCCCGCAGGTGGTGGCGGCACCGCCCGGCGCGGTGACCATCGCGCTCGGGCCGGCCCGGATCGCCGACGTGCTGGCCGCGGTGGCCGACGCCGGCATCGCCGTCCGGTCGCTGCGCACCCCGGACCGGCTGGCCGCGATCTACCGGGCGAGCGCCGGTGATCCGGAGGCCGCGCGGTGAGCGCCCTGATCCCGCCGCTGCCGACCGGACCGGCCGATCCCTCCGGGGCCGCACCGGGCTTCGACCCGCGCCGCACCCTGCGGCTGCGCACCGAATGCGCCCGCCAGTTCGGGCGCCGCGGCACCCTCGTGCTGCTGATCGTCATGCTGGTCCTGCCGTTGGCGATGGCGGCCGCCATGAAGGCCGGGCGCAGCGACATGGTCTTCGAAGGCGACGTCCTGGGCCGGCTCGCCACCGACAGCGCCGAGAACTTCACGATGGTGTGCCTGTTCGTCGGCGCACAGCTGTTCCTGGTCGTGGTGGTGGCCTATCTGTTCGGCGACGCCCTGACCCGTGAATCGAGCTGGGGCTACCTGAGGGTGCTGGCCACCGTCCCCGTGCCGCGCACGCGGCTGCTGCTGATCAAGGCGGCAGCACTGTCGGTGCTGGTGACCGCCGGGGTGCTCGTCTACGCGGTGGCGAGCTATCTCATCGGCCTGGTCTTCTTCGGCCCCGGCCCGCTCTCCCCGGTCGCCGGCGAAGGCGTCACCGGCGCCGCCGGCCTGGGCCGGCTGGCCATCATGGTCGCGTTCATCCTGGTGTACCTCACCTGGATCGCCGCCCTGGCCCTGCTGCTCTCCACCGTCAGCCACGACAACACCGCGGTCGCGATCACCGGCACGGTGATGATCACCATCGGCTTCCACGTCCTCGGCGGACTCGGCATGCTCGGCCGGCTGCGTGCGGTGCTCCCGTCCCGCAACTATGCGGCCTGGCTCGATGCCGCGCGGGTCGAATTCGATCCGACGAACATGCTCTGGGGTGTCTTCCTCTCCCTGCTCTACGCCACCGCGCTGACCGCAGCGGCCGTGGTCGCGATCAACGTCCGTGAGATCCGGCGATGAGCCCCGGCCGCGACGTCCGGGCACCCGTTCGCATAGATGACACCGCCCCGTCGCCGCGGCGAATCGTTGCCCCACCTGCGTGTTAGGCTGGCGCGATTCTCGAGGGCCGCGACGGCCGACGATTCAGAGCGGAGGGCTGCGCAGCGTGTCACACCCCAGCGATCCCGCAGCGGGGGACGACCCGCGCCCCGATGCCGCCGGCGGTCCCGGACCCGAAACGACGCCCACCCCGTCCACCGCGCCCGGACCGGCCATGTCCTGGCGGTTCTCCACCCCCGGCCACCATCCGGCGGCCGGCCAGTACCCGCGGCCGGCCGGTGCCGAGCTGCCGCCGGCCGCACCCAACCACCGTCGCCGCAACTGGCTGATCGGTGGCGGCGCCGCCGCGCTGGTCGCCGTCCTCGGTTTGATCGCCGTGGTGATCTGGGCGGTGCCCTCGCAGAGCGAATCGGGGTCCACTACCGCGGAGAACGCCGCGCTGGACATGCTCGCCGCCGTCTCCAAGCGCGACGTTCGGAGCATCGCCGGGCTTTTGTCGCCGGCGGAGTCCGGATCCCTCGGTGATGTGCTGCGCACCGCGCAGGACAAGGCCGAACAGGTGGGCACACCGGACGGCGGCGGCCCGTCGGGCGGGCTCTTCGACGGCATCACGGTCACCACCACCGGCGTGACGACCCGCACCGAATCCCTCAACGACGATCTGTCCCGCGTCACCTTCACTAGCGGATCGATCACCCTGACCGTGGATCCGGCGGTCGCGAATCAGGCCGTGCGCGAGATCCTCGGCGAGGAACTCGCTTCCGGCATCCACACCATCGACGTGGCCGATCTGCGCACCCGGACCGCCGACGGCGGGCAGCTCGACCCCTTCGTCATGGTGGTGCGGGACGACGCCCGCTGGTACGTCAGCCCGCTCTACACCGCCGTCGAGTACCGGGTGGCCACCGACGCTGATCCCGGCGTCACCCCCGACTACGGCGCCGATGTCCACCCCGCGGACTTCGCCGATCCGGAGGCGGCGGCCGCCGGCTTCGTCGAGGCGCTGAGCGTCTCCACCCGAACCGGAAGCATCGAGCCCGTCGCGGCAGCGCTGCCGCACTACTACGGGCGGCTCGCCGCGATCTACCGCTCCTACCTCGATGCCCAGCTCGGTTCCGGCCGAGTCGACGAACTGACGTTCTCCGGCGGCGAGTACTCCTCGCATCGCCGCAGCGGCACCACCTATGTGACCGTCGAGCGGCTGAACTTCACTGCGCGCCGCGGCGGGCAGACCACCAGCGGCACCGTCGTCGACGACTGCCTGCAGGCCGGCGGCGGGGCGCCGACCCGGTGTCTGGCCGGCCTCGTGACCACCGGCCTGCCCTCGGCGGCGCACGATCTGTCCGCCGGCAACGGTGCGGTGGCCACCCGGGACGGCGACGGATGGCACATCGATCCGGTCCAGACCGCGCTGCGCAGTGCGCTGACCGTGGTCCAGGGGCTGTCGGAAGACGATCTGTACCGGCTGATCGGGGTGCAGTGGCAGATCCCGCGGATGATCATGCGGACCGACGCCGACGCCAGCCTGGTCTCGGCCGACTCGGTCACCCTGGCCCCACAGCCGCAGACCGACCCGCAGCTCCGGGTGGTCGACCTCGAGCTGCAGGCCGGACGACCGGTGACGATCGGACTCGACGGGATCCCGCCCACCGCCGACGCGGACCTGCGCGTCTACACCGCCGACGGCCGGGTCGGGGGCGAGAACGGCGCCGCAGCCGGCGACGGCCACAGTCCGCTGACCGTCACCCCGACGGTCAGCGGTCCGGCGAAGCTCGTGATCACGCTGCACCACGTGACCGGCGACGTCACCGTAGTCCGGTCGTAGGGACCCGGTCGTCGAGCCCCGTCGCAGAGGGCGGTCGGGGTCCGTCGACCGGGATCGTCGAGCGGGTGACAGGATTCGAACCCGCCTAGCACGGTTTTGCAGACCGCTGCCTCGCCACTCAGCCACACCCGCAGTGACCACCACGGTGCCGCAGCGGCCGCCGTCCGGCCAGGGTTTAATTCAGCCCGGGTCAGGCGCCGCGCCCGGCGACGGCCAGCGCCGCATCCCAGGTCCGGGCGGTGCGCGCCTCCCCCGGGCCGACTGCGCCGGCGAAGCCGATGACGCCGTCCCGGCCGATCAGGAAGGTGCCGCGGGTCGGATAGCCGCGCGTCTCGTCGAACACCCCGTAGTCCCGGGCCACCTGACCGTGCGGCCAGAAGTCCGAGAGGATCGGGAACAGGAAGCCCTGCGCCGACGACCACACCTTGTGGGTGGGCGGCGGTCCCACCGAGACCGCGACGGTGGTCAGCCCTTCCCGGGAGAAGTCGGGCAGATGGTCGCGGATGTGGCCGAGTTCGCCCTCACAGGTGCCGGTGAACGCCAACGGGAAGAAGACGAGCAGAACATCGCCGTCCTCGCGCAGCCTCCCGAGCGAGACCAGCTGATTGTTCTGGTCGCGCAGGGTGAAATCGGGCGCGGTGGCGCCGACCGGGAGGTGCCCGGCCTCGCCGGACATCAGTGTTTCCCGCTGCGGGCTTTTGGTGTGACCAGCTGGGTGGCAGACCAGTCGCCGAGGTTCACCACGCTGGTCTGCGAGAGCCCGGCGGTCGGCGCCGCCTCGGCGATCTCCGCCGGATCCACATAGCCGTCGCGCCCGGTCTTCGGTGAGAGCACCCAGATGAAGCCGCCTTCGGCCAGCGGGCCGATGGCGTCCATCAGCGCGTCCACCAGGTCGCCGTCGTCGTCGCGCCACCACAGCAGCACGGCGTCCATCACCTCGATCGAGTCCTCGTCGACCATCTCGGCATCGATGAGGTCCTCGATGTCTGCCCGGAGGTCGTCGTCGGTGTCCTCGTCCCAGCCCAGTTCCTGAACCACCATCCCCCTGGTGAGTCCGAGCTTCCCGGCATTGCTGCCCGACGTGGCGGTTACCACCGCGTGCGACCTCCTCGTGTCGTTCGGGCGCCGGCCGGCGCCCGGAAAGTGTTGCAGATCATCGTCGTGCGACGAACGTCTTCCGCTAAGCCTAAAGGCTCATCGGCCCCTCGCACAGGATTCGCGGTGAGCCGGACGCGTTCGCTCAGGTTCCGGTGGGCATGTATTCGCCGCAGGCATCGAGCAGTTCGGTGCGGGTATCGCCCCATTCGGTCATCGCCTTGTTGAGGGCGAGCTTGTTCTTCTTGCGGATCTGCTCGGACAGTTTCTCGGTGGCGCCGAGGAAGGCGTAGACCTTGTCCGCGAGCGTCTCGGGCACTTCGGGAGTCGACGCGTCGCGGATCAGCCGGGCCCCCGTATCGAGGGTCTCGCGCGCGTACCGATCCTCGGTGCCGATCTGCGCGTAGTTCTGAGTTGCGTTGAGCCGCTTGATGAATGCGTTGTAGTCGCGCACCATCACCCCGGCCGAGGTGATGACCTGGCGGCACACGGCGATCGCCGCCTCGTCGCCGGCGCTGGCGGTGCTCGCCACCGGGGCGACACTCGAATCGCCGGTCGGTGCGGACTCGTTCGAGGAGCCCCCGCAACCGGTCAGACTCATCGTCGCGGCCACAGCGGGCACCAGTAGAATGTTCACCCACGGGCGTCGTCTCCCCCGGTTCGTCACCTCCGCGGCTCCTCTCGATCGGCTCGTCACACGGGCCCCACCAGCAAAGCATCACAGCTACTCGTTGGTAGCGAGTGTGACCGAGCACAATTCATGCGGCCGATGGTGAGTTGGTGCACGATGGAGGGGTCGGGACCGCCCCCATCGAGCGGCCCGGCCGCCGCCTGCCACATCCCGGCAGCCGGTACCCGGCGCTCACGATCCCGAGCGCCTGACGCGAGCACGACGAAGGTGAGAACATGACCGATCAGGCCCCCGCAAACACCACCGAGACCACCGAAGCGGATCCGCATCTGACCGGCGGCGCCAATCGGGTGAAGGTGATCCGTGACGGTGTGGCCTCCTATCTCGCCGACTCCGATCCCGCCGAGACCGGCGAATGGCTCGAGTCCTTCGACGCCCTGATCTCCGCCGCCGGCCCGGAACGCGCCCGCTACCTGATGCTCCGGATGCTCGAGCGCGCCGACGACAAGCGCGTGCAGCTGCCCGCGCTGACCTCCACCGACTACGTCAACACCATCCCGACCGATCTCGAGCCCGAGTTCCCCGGCGACGAGGACCTCGAACGCGAGTTCCGGCGCTACATCCGCTGGAACGCCGCTGTCATGGTGCACCGTGCCCAGCGGCCCGGCATCGGCGTCGGCGGCCACATCTCCACGTACGCCTCCTCGGCCTCGCTCTACGAGGTCGGCTTCAACCACTTCTTCCGCGGTCAGGACCACCCCGGCGGCGGCGACCAGATCTTCGTCCAGGGCCACGCCTCGCCGGGCATCTACGCCCGGGCCTTCCTCGAGGGCCGGATCTCTGCGCACCGGATGGACGGCTTCCGGCAGGAGCAGAGCCACGCCGGCCTCGGCGGCGGCCTGCCCTCCTATCCGCATCCGCGGCTGATGCCCGAGTTCTGGCAGTTCCCCACCGTCTCGATGGGTCTCGGCCCGATGAACGCCATCTACCAGGCCCGGGTCAACCGGTATCTGCACGCCAACGGCATCAAGGACACCTCCGATCAGCACGTCTGGGCGTTCCTCGGCGACGGCGAGATGGATGAGCCGGAATCGCGCGGCCTGGTCCACGTGGCCGCCGGCGATCACCTCGACAACCTGACCTTCGTCGTCAACTGCAACCTGCAGCGGCTCGACGGCCCGGTGCGCGGCAACGGCAAGATCATCCAGGAGCTCGAGTCCTTCTTCCGCGGCGCCGGCTGGAACGTCATCAAGGTGGTGTGGGGCCGCGAGTGGGATACGCTGCTCAGCGCCGACCAGGACGGTGCGCTGGTGAATCTGATGAACCGCACCCCCGACGGCGACTACCAGACCTACCGGGCCAATGACGGCGGCTTCATCCGCGAACACTTCTTCGGCCGCGACCCGCGGACCAAGGAGCTGGTCAAGGACATGACCGACCAGGACATCTGGAACCTCAAGCGCGGCGGTCACGACTACCGCAAGATCTATGCCGCCTACCAGGCCGCCCTCGAGCACAAGGGTCAGCCGACGGTCATCCTGGCGCACACCATCAAGGGGTACACCCTCGGCGAGCACTTCGAGGGCCGCAACGCCACGCACCAGATGAAGAAGATGACGCTCGACGACCTGAAGTCGTTCCGCGACACCACCCGGGTGCCGATCAGCGACGCCCAGCTCGAGGAGAACCCGTACCTGCCGCCCTACTACCACCCGGGCGCCGATTCGCCGACCGTGGAGTACCTGCTCGAACGCCGCAAGACGCTCGGCGGGTTCCTGCCGAGCCGGCAGATCACGCCCAAGCCGCTGACCCCGGACACCTCGTCGGCCCTCAAGGCGGTCACCGGCGGATCGGGCAAGCAGCAGGTGGCCACCACCATGGCGCTGGTGCGCATCTTCAAGGAGTTGCTGCGCGACAAGGAGATCGGGCACCGGATCGTGCCGATCATCCCGGACGAGGCCCGCACCTTCGGTATGGACTCGTGGTTCCCCACTCTGAAGATCTACAACCCGAGCGGGCAGCTCTACACCTCGGTCGACGCCGAACTCATGCTCGCCTACCGGGAGTCCCAGCAGGGCCGGATCCTGCACGAGGGCATCAACGAGGCCGGCTCCACCGCCTGCTTCACCGGGGTGGGCACCGCCTACGCCACCCAGGGCGAGCCGATGATCCCGCTGTACATCTTCTATTCGATGTTCGGCTTCCAGCGCACCGGCGACGGCCTGTGGGCGGCGGCCGATCAGATGGCGCAGGGCTTCGTCATCGGCGCCACGGCCGGCCGCACCACGCTGACCGGCGAGGGTCTGCAGCACGCCGACGGCCATTCGCCGCTGCTGGCCGCCACCAATCCGGGGGTGGTGACCTACGACCCGGCCTTCGCCTACGAGCTCGGCCACATCATCGACGACGGCCTGCGCCGGATGTACGGCGCCGACCCGGAGCGGATCTTCTACTACATCACCGTCTACAACGAGCCGATCACCCAGCCGGCCCAGCCGGAGAATCTGGATGTGGCCGGCCTGCTCAAGGGCATCTACCGGTACCGTCCGGCCGCCGCGGAGAAGACACTGACCGCCTCGATCCTGGCCTCCGGCGTGACGATGGGCGACGCGCTGCGCGCCCAGGACCTGCTCGCCGAGGACTTCGACGTGGCCGCCGACGTCTACTCGGTCACCTCGTGGACCGAGCTGGCCCGCGACGGCATCGAGTGCGACCGCTCGGAACTGCGCTACGGCGCCGTGCGCACCCCGTACGTCACCGATGTGCTCGGCGGACGCGGCGGCCCGTTCGTCGCCGCCAGCGACTACATGCGCGGGGTGCCTGAGCAGATCCGCGCGTACGTGCCCGGCACCTATCTGACGCTCGGCGCCGACGGCTTCGGCTTCTCCGACACCCGCCCGGCGGCCCGGCGCTTCTTCAACATCGACGCCGAGTCGATCGCGGTCGGCGTCCTCGTCGCTCTCGCCCGGGACGGCAAGATCGACCGTTCGGTGGCCACCGACGCGGCCCGCCGCTATCAGATCGTCGATGTGAGCGCTGCGCCCGAGCAGACCAGCGATCCGGGCGTGGCCTGACGATTCCCCGACGACGCCGCAGAATCCGCCGCAGTAGCCGGCGCCGCTGCGGCTCGGCCTCGGACACGCCGCATCCTCTACATTGAAAGGCGTGTCCGAGGTACCCGAGATTCCCAGCCCCGCCGAGGCGGCCGAGGCGCTCGGGATGGGCCACGCGCACAACAGCGCCCCGATCCAGCCACCGCCGCCGCAGGTGCGTGAGGCGCTCTCGGATCCGCTGCTGCGCCGCATCAAGCAGTACAGCGGCCGGCTGGCCACCGAGGCCGTGCACTCGATGTCCGATCAGCTGCCGTACTTCTCCGAGCTCGACGCCTCCCAGCGGGCCGGGGTGCAGCTGGTGGTGCAGACCGCCGTCGCCAACTTCGTCGAATGGACGCAGGACCCGGACGGCAGCGTGCGGTTCACCGTTCAGGCGTTCCAGGTGGTGCCGCAGGACCTGACCCGCCGGATCACACTGCTGCAGACCGTCGAGATGGTCCGGGTGGCGATGGAGTTCTTCGAGAAGTGGCTGCCGCTGCTGGCCCGTAACGACGGCCAGCTGCGCGCGCTCACCGAGGCGGTGCTGCGCTACGGCCGGGAGATCGGCTTCGCGGCCGCCGCCATCTACGCCACCGCCGCCGAGTCGCGCGGCGCCTGGGATTCGCGGATGGAGGCCCTCGTCGTCGACGGCGTGGTCCGCGGCGACACCGGGCAGCAGCTGCTCTCCCGCGCCGCAGCCCTGAACTGGGCCTCGGATGCCCCGGCCACGGTGATCGTCGGCGCTCCCCCGCCCGAACAGAACGTCTCGGTGCCGGTGTCGATCCACAACACCGCCCGCAAGTACGACCGCGCAGCTCTGTCGGTGGTGCAGGGCCATCGCCTCGTCGCCATCGTCAGCGGCTCCATCCGCACCACCGACCGCTTCGTCGCCGACCTGATGGAGCACTTCGCGCCCGGACCGGTGGTGATCGGACCCACCACCCGCGATCTGGGTTCGGCGTACTCGAGCGCGGTGGAGGCGATCGCCGGGATGGATGCGGTGGTCGGGTGGCCCGGGGCACCGCGACCGTCGTTCAGCGCCGATCTGCTCCCCGAACGCGCCCTCAACGGTGATCGCACCGCCGTGCGCGCTCTGATCGACACTCTGGTGACCCCGCTGGCCGACGGATCGGGCACCCTGACCGTCACCCTCGACAGCTATCTTCAGGCCGGCGGCTCCATCGAATCCTGCGCGCGCGAGTTGTACATCCATCCAAATACGGTGCGGTACCGACTGAAAAAGATCGCCGAAATCACCGGACGTGACCCAGCTAACCCTCGGGACGCCTATGTTCTGCGTGTCGCGGCGACCGTCGGCCGATTGACACAGATCGGCGAAGAAACGCACACATAAGCACCATCAGTCACAGAAGAAACAGTTTCACCGAACCATTTCCCCAGGCAGAGGCCTTTTGGCATCGAAACGGTAACGAATCTCAGCCCGATGACGATGCGGGCACCAACCGAAACCCCTCACACACCCTTTTGTAGGAAACCTACAAAAACCAGCCTCAAGGTTCGGACCTCACAACACCCCGCGAAGGGCCCCCGAGGGTGTTCTCTAGTCACGTGCTTTCGTTGCTTGCGCCCGGACAGGGCTCCCAGACTCCCGGCATGCTCACCCCGTGGCTCGAACTGCCCGGGGCCGCGGACCGGGTGGCGGACTGGTCGACGGCGACCGGACTCGATCTGGCCCGGCTCGGCACCACCGCCACGGCCGAGGAGATCACCGACACCGCGGTGACCCAGCCGCTCGTGGTCGCGGCCGCACTGCTCTCCTATGCGCAGCTGCGCCGGCTCCACGGCGAGTTGCCCGCCGGCACCGTCGTCGCCGGTCATTCGGTCGGCGAACTGGCCGCCGCCGCCATCGCCGGAGTCATCTCCGACGACGATGCGGTGACCCTGGCCGGCATCCGCGGCGCCGAGATGGCCAAGGCCTGCGCACTGGTGCCCACCGGAATGGCCGCCGTCCTCGGCGGTGACGAGAACGAGGTCCTCGCGCGCCTGGCCGACTTTGAGCTGATCCCGGCCAACCGCAACGCCAAGGGACAGATCGTGGCGGCCGGCGCCCTCGAGTCGATCGACAAGCTCGTCGACAACGCCCCGGAGAAGGCCCGCATCCGCAAACTCCCGGTGGCCGGCGCCTTCCACACCCACTTCATGGACCCCGCGCAGGAGGCCGTCGGCGCGGCCGCCGCGGCCATCACCCCGGCCGACCCCACCCTGACCCTGCTCTCGAACGCCGACGGTAACGCCGTCGCCTCGGGCAGCGATGCACTGAGCAGACTGGTCTCCCAGGTCACCAGCCCCGTGCGCTGGGATCTGTGCAGCGAGTACCTGCGTCAGAACGGCGCCGACGCCCTCGTCGAACTCGCTCCGGCCGGTGCGCTCGCCGGGATCGCCAAGCGCGAACTCAAGGGCGTACCGCAGCGGGCCGTCAAGGTCCCCACCGACCTGGAGGACCTCCCCGGACTTGGATAGCGGCCGGACCCCGGCCCCTCGGGAAGCCGCCCACCCGGCGGCTCGTCCAATCGGCTCACGCCGATCCCGTACACACCGCATATACCGCGAACACCCACAGAAGGGAGCCACACCGTGGCCGCCAGTCAGGAAGATCTCGTTGCCGGCATCGCCGAAATCATCGAGGAAGTCACCGGTATCGAGCCGTCCGAAGTGACCATGGAGAAGTCCTTCGTCGACGACCTGGACATCGACTCGCTGTCGATGGTGGAGATCGCCGTCCAGGTGGAGGACAAGTACGGCGTCAAGGTTCCCGACGAGGACCTCGCCGCCCTGCGCACCGTCGGTGACACCGTCGCCTACGTCCAGAAGCTCGAAGCCGAGAACCCCGAGGCCGCCGCCGCCATCGCCGCGAAGGTCGAGGAAGACAAGAAGAACTCGTGACTGAGCTGCGAAACTTCTCCACTCGTGGTGGAGAGTTCCCCAGTGTGGTGGTGACCTCGATGGTCGCCACCACCTCCCTGGGCGTCGACCTCGACGCCACCTGGGAGAAGCTCATCGCCGGTGAGTCGGGCATCCGTGCCCTCACCGATGACTTCGTCACCAAGTACGGCGAACTGCCCTGCCGCATCGGCGGACGCCTCCTGGAGGATCCGTCGGAGGAGGTCACGCGCGTCGAAGCCCGCCGGATGGCATACGTCGAGCGGGTCTCGCACGTGATGAGCAAGCGGCTCTGGGCCCAGGCCGGCGAGCCGGAGGTCGATCCGGACCGCCTCGCGGTGGTCATCGGCACCGGTCAGGGCGGCGGCGACGCGATGATCGACGCCGTCAACGCGATCGAGTCCTCGGGGAACTACCGCAAAGTGTCGCCGCTGGCCGTCTCGATGGCCATGCCGAACGGCCCGTCGGCGGTCGCCGGCCTGAACGTCGGCGCCCGCGCCGGCGTGATCACGCCGGTCTCCGCCTGCTCGTCCGGCGCGGAGGCGATCGCCCACGCGTGGCGGCACATCGTCATGGGTGACGCCGACATGGTGGTCTGCGGCGGAGTCGAAGGACACATCGACGCCGTGCCGATCGCGGCCTTCTCCATGATGCGGGCCATGAGTACGCGCAACGATGATCCGGCGGGCGCCTCGCGTCCGTTCGACAAGAACCGGGACGGCTTCGTCTTCGGCGAGGCCGCCGCGATGCTGATCATCGAGCGCGAGGATCACGCCAAGGCACGCGGTGCGCACATCCACGCCCGTGTGATGGGCGCCGGCATCACCTCGGACGGCTTCCACCTGGTGGCACCCGATCCGACCGGTCAGGGCAACACCCGGGCCATGGTGCGGGCGATGCAGACCGCGGGCCTGGAGAAGTCCGACATCTCGCATGTCAACGCGCACGCCACGTCCACCCCCATCGGCGACACCGCCGAGGCGCTGGGCATTCAGGCCGCCGTGGGCAACCACGCCGCGATCTACGCGCCTAAGTCGGCGCTGGGTCACTCGATCGGCGCTGTCGGCGCCCTCGAGGCGGTCCTGACGATCAAGTCGGTGGAGGAGTCCGTCATTCCGCCGACGCTGAATCTGGAGACGCTCGACCCGGAGTGCGGCGACATCGACGTCGTCCACGGCGAAGCCCGCCGCGGACAGATCGATTACGCGCTCTCCAACTCCTTCGGATTCGGTGGGCACAACGTGGCTCTGGCCTTCGGTCGTTACTGAGGTCATCGCCGACGAGCACATCCGACACACCCCGGCAGTCAAGGAGAACGCCATGACCACACTCGCCCCCATCTCCGGCAGTGCGGAAGCAACCGATCCCCGCGATCCGTTGCTGCGGCTGAAAACCTTCTTCGACGACGGCTCCCTGGAGCTGCTGCACCCCCGAGACAAATCGGGGGTGCAGGCCGCGGTCGGTCTGGTCGACGGTGTCCGCACCGTCTCCTTCTGCACCGACGGCACCGTGATGGGCGGCGCCATGGGCGTGGTCGGATGTGCTCACATCGTCGGCGCCATCGACACCGCCATCGCCGAGCAGACCCCGGTGGTGGGCATCTGGCATTCCGGCGGCGCCCGGCTGGCCGAGGGCGTCGAAGCCCTGCACGCCGTGGGCGGCGTCTTCGAGGCGATGGTCCGCGCCTCCGGCTACGTACCGCAGATCTCGGTGGTCGTCGGCTTCGCGGCCGGCGGCGCCGCCTACGGACCCGCACTGACCGACGTGGTCATCATGGCCCCGGAGGGACGGGTCTTCGTGACCGGTCCGGACGTGGTCCGCAGCGTCACCGGCGAGGACGTCGACATGGAGACGCTCGGCGGTCCGCACACCCACGGCAAACGCTCGGGCGTCAGCCACATCACCGCCGACTCGGAGGCCGACGCCTACTGGCGCGCCCGTCGGCTGGTCACCAGCTTCGCCGCCCAGGGGCGGATCGACCAGGACGCCGCCACCGCCGGCGACACCGATCTGCGCGCCCTGCTGCCCGAATCGAATCGTCGCGCCTACGACGTCCACCCGATCATCGAGGCGCTGCTCGACACGCAGTACGCCGCCGACGGGGTGACCGAGGTGAGCACCTTCGAAGAGCTGCAGGCCAAGTGGGCGCCCAACATCACCGTCGGCTTCGGCCGCCTGGCCGGGCGCAGCGTGGGCGTGATCGCCAACAACCCGCTGCGCATGGGCGGCTGCCTGAACTCCGAGGCCGCCGAGAAGGCCTCCCGCTTCGTCCGGCTCTGCGACGCCTTCGGCGTGCCGCTGGTCGTACTCACCGACGTGCCCGGCTACCTGCCCGGTGTGGGGCAGGAATGGAACGGCGTGGTGCGGCGCGGCGCCAAGCTGCTGCACTCCTTCGCCGAATGCTCCGTTCCGCGGGTCACCCTGGTGACCCGCAAGATCTACGGCGGCGCCTACATCGCGATGAACTCGCGGGCGCTCGGCGCCACCGCCGTCTTCGCCTGGCCGGGCTCCGAGGTCGCCGTGATGGGGGCCAAGGCCGCCGTGGGCATTCTGCACAAGAAGACCCTCGCCGCCGCCCCCGAGCACGAGCGCGAGGAGTTGCACGAACGCCTCGCCGTCGAACACGAGCAGATCGCCGGCGGGGTGGGCCGCGCCCAGGCCATCGGCGTCGTCGACGAGATCATCGACCCCGCGGTCACCCGCAGCTCGATCGCGGCCGCCCTGGCGCAGGCCCCCGCCCGCCGCGGCCGCCACAAGAACATCCCGCTCTGAGTCCTGCTCCTCACTGGGCTCTGCCGTTGCACTGAGTCCTGCCCTTGCACTGGGCTCCGCCCTTGCACTGGGTTCTGCCCTGTCGCTGGGTCCTGCCCGAGGTGAGCCCCTCCCCGGCCCGCCGGGCCGGCCTCGTCGGCGATACCGCCTCCGCCGACACGCCTGCGGACCACGGTGTTCCCCGATTACCTCAAGAAAGAACTAGCGCAACACGCACCTCACAAGGCATACTTTGAATCAACAGTGTGCTATCCGGATCGATGAAGTGCGGCTTGGGGAAGACGTTCCTCGTCGAACCGGAGGTGAACAACAGTGCGCAACCTGAATCAGTTTGCGGATCTGACGAGTGGCGTGGTCTACATCCACGCCGCTCCCGTCGCGCTGTGCCCGCATGTCGAGTGGGCGCTGTCGTCGACGCTGAACGCCCGTGCCGATCTCAAGTGGTCGGCACAGGACGCCGAGCCCGGCCGCATGCGTGCGACCGTCGACTGGGCCGGCCCCGTCGGCACCGCGGCCCGGCTGACCAATGCGCTGCGCGAATGGTCCGGACTGGCCTTCGAGGTCACTGAGAACCCGAGCGAGGGCGTGGACGGCGAACGCTTCAGCTACGTGCCGGGGCTGGGCCTGTGGCACGGTCTGACCGGCGCCAACGGCGACGTCCTGCTCTCGGAGATGCGGCTGCGCGCCATGATGAGCGCCCAGCCCGACAGCCTCGGACTGGCCAGCGAACTCGACGCCGCCCTGGGCACCGCCTGGGACGACGCTCTCGAGCCCTACCGCATGGGCGGGGTGGGCGCCGAGGTCACCTGGCTGCGCCAGCGCGTCGGCTGACGCCGTTCAGGACGCGCACCTCCGCAACCGCACAAACTTGGGCGACATCACCGACCTCCAGGGTCGGTAATGTCGCCCAAGTTTTTCGTCTCTCCCCTTCGCGGGGTCTGCCCGGCTCAGAGGCTCTCGCTGTCGGCGTCGTCGTCCCGGTCGCGGGCGGCGTCGAGGATGTGCCGGGTGCGCGCATACACCGACTCGATGGTCAGGATCACCGCGCACAGCACCGAGATGCTGCCCGGCACGAACACCAGCAGATCGTCGATCTGCTCCCAGGCCTTCGGGCTCCACAGCGCCACCCAGGTCAGCATCAGCGCGACCACCGTCGCCACCTCGCCGACCAGGTTGAGCACCACGAAACCGAACGCCGCCCGCCTGTGCCGATGCACTGCCTTGCGCGAGAAGTGGAAGTTCGCCGCGAAGGCCAGCAGCAGCACCGCGAACACCGACAACAGCAGGCCCAGGTCGTCCGCCGTCAGATCCCGCACACCGCACCTTCTTCCGAAACCGTTCTCGCCCTTGCCCCGTCACCCTATCCGCAGCGGCGGGAGCCTACCGTGGATGCCAGAACCGCTCGCCCTGCCCCAGGAGTTCCGATGGCTTCCGTATCCGCCGGTCTGCCGATCGTCGACCTGTCGCTGCTCTCCGACGGCGACGCTCAGCGCCAACAGTTCCGCGACACCCTGCGTACGGCCACCCACGAGGTGGGCTTCTTCTATCTGGTCGGGCACGGCATCGAACGCCCGGTGCGCGAACGGCTCTTCCAGACCGCCCGGGACTTCTTCGCACTGCCGGACGCCGACAAGTTCGCCGTCGAAATGCTCGCCAGCCCCCAGTTCCGCGGCTACACCCGGTTCGGCGGCGAATACACCGACGGCGGCATCGACTGGCGCGAGCAGATCGACCTGGCCGCCGAGTACCCGGCGCTCGGCGACCAGCCGCCGTACCTGCGCCTGGACGGGCCCAACCTGTGGCCCACCGCGCTGCCGGGGTTCCGCGAGGTGATCACCGACTGGCAGGCGCGCTGCAGCCGGCTCGGGCTGGTCCTGATGCGCGAGTGGGCGGTGAGTCTGGGCGCGCCCCCGGATGTCTTCGACGCCGCCTTCGCACAGCGGCCGTCCACCCTGCTCAAGGTGGTCCGGTATCCGGGCCGCGAGCACGACCAGAGCCGTCAGGGCGTGGGCGCGCACAAGGATCCGGGGGTGCTCACTCTGCTGCTCATCGAGCCGGGCAAGGGCGGACTGCAGGTGGAGCACGACGGCACCTGGATCGACGCCCCGCCGGTCGAGGACGCCTTCGTGGTGAACATCGGCGAGCTGATGGAGTACGCCACCGACGGCTACCTCAAGGCCACCCTGCACCGCGTTCAGTCGCCGCCGCCGGGCACCCAGCGGCTGTCGGTGCCGTTCTTCTTCAATCCGGCGCTGTCGTCGTCGATGCCGCGGATCGAGTTGCCCGCCGAGCTCGCGGCGCAGGCGCGCGGAGTCACCGAGGATCCGGACAATGTGATCTCCGGAGTGTTCGGGGAGAACATGCTCAAGGCGCGGCTGCGGGCCCATCCCGATGTGACCCGGCGCCATCACGCCGATCTGCTCGGCTGAGCCCGGTGCGGGTCTAGCCGCGTCCGGCGGTCCCCAGTTCCGTGACGACCGACTCGTTGAACTCGCTCCACAGCGGTTTGGCCCACGGGCCGAAGGCGCGGTCGGTGAGCACCACGCAGGCCGCGTCGAGATCCGGATCCACCCACAGGAAGGTGCCGGACTGCCCGAAGTGCCCGAAGGTGCGGGGCGAGTGGCTCGGCGCGGTCCAGTGCGGACTCTTGTGTCCGCGCAGCTCGGGTCCGAGTCCCCAGTCGTTGGGCCGGTGCTTGCCGTAGCCGGGCACGAAGCCGTCCAGACCGGGAAACCACACGTCCACGGCCCGCGCCGCACTCGGCACCGGCCGCAGCCGCGGGCGCAGGTAGTCGGCGGCCAGCGCCGCCAGATCGTCCACGCTGGATTCGGCGCCGTGCCCGGCCGGCCCGGTCAGGGCCGTCGAGGTCAGGCCGAGCGGCTCGCACACCGCCTCGGCGAGGTAGTCGGGGAAGGCGAATCCTGTTGCCGCCTCCACGGTTTCGGCGAGGACCTCGTAGCCGGCGGATGAGTAGATCCGCCGGCTCGCCGGAGGCGCCTGCACGTCGCGGGAATCGAAGGCCAGCCCGGAGGCGTGCGCCAGCAGGTGGGCGACGGTGGCACCGGGCGGTCCGGCCGGATCGTCGAGTTCGACGGCGCCCTCGTCGACGGCCACGAGCACCGCCTGCGCGACGAGCAGCTTGGTCACCGAGGCGAGCGGGAACACCCGCGCGGTGTCGCCGTGGCGGTGGACGGCGATCGAGTCGCCGTCGCCGGTCATCACGGCCGCCGCCACGTTCTCCACCGGCCAGTCCGCGAGCGCATTGAGGGCCTTCACCCCTCCCACCCTATGCCGGGCCGGCTCCGCCGCGTCAGCCGACGGGCGCCGGCTCGCTCTCGCGCGCCGGGGTCGACTGCTCCCCCTCACCGGTCTGCTGCGCCGCCTCCTCCGGGTCGACGAGGGTCGACGGATTCGCCGCCAGCCCCTGCTCCACCCGGGTGATGTCCTCCTCGGTGAAGCCGCAGGTGCGCGCCTCGGACTTCCACTGCTTGGTGAGCCGCTCCTTGCCGGCTTCCTGGGCGGCATCGATGGTGCCGTCGTAGATGGTGTTGTCGGACGACTCCTTGTTCACCGCCGGCACGGTGTCGCAGACGTGGTACACCGAGCCGGACTTGGTCCAGTAGACCGTGGCGTCCGGGTCACCGTTGTGCAGCAGGGTGATGATGTTCTGGTCCTCGGTGTACTTCTCCACCGACGGCGGATCGAAGTCGGCGCTGGCGATGCCCACGGCGATGGCCACCACCGCGGCGATGCCGCCGAGGATGCCCTTCTGCTTGCCGTCGAGGTTCTTGTCCATCAGGATCAGCACGATCAGCGGCAGGAAGGCCAGCACGGTCATGATCACGCCGAGCTGGTTCTGTACGAAGAACCGGAACGTGTCCTTCTCCGATGCCGGGTCGAGCCTGTTCGCCTTCTTCCAGAGGAAGGAGCCGATCAGGGTGATCACACCGATACCGATGATCAGCCCGATCACCGTCCAGATGCGCGCGGTGTCGAACTCCTTGTCCGGTACCAGGGCCCAGACGATGGTGAAGACCTCCAGGGCGATGGCCACCACCCACAGCACGCCGGCGACGATCCGCAGCTTGAGCGCGGTCGACTTCGCCTCCGGCGAGGCCTCCCAGGTCTGCCCGGACGGTGCGCTGCCGGACGGCCGCCCGCCCTTGCCCGGCTTGCTCTTGGGGGTCTTCGCCTCGACGCTGACCCTCTTCTTCTCTGCCACTTCCGGGCCCTTTCTCGAATGAACGCGAACAGCGTAAACCACGCGGTCGGCGGCTGCGCGCATCGCGACAGCGAAAGCCGCCGACCGGTAGGGTCGGCGGCCTCGCGGGTGAGTTGCTGCGCGGTGGCGTCAGGCGGTCTCGTGGTCGGCGTCGGTGTAGCGGATGACGCCGCGGATGTTCCGGCCCTCGAGCATGTCCTTGTAGCCCTCGTTGATCTGGTCGAGGGTGTATTCGCGGGTGATCATGTCGGCGATGTTCAGCTTGCCCACCTTGTACATCGACAGCAGCAGCGGGATGTCGAGCTTGGGGTTCGCACCGCCGAAGATGGAGCCCTGCAGGTTCTTCTGCAGCAGGGTCAGCATCGACAGGTCCAGGGTCACGTCGGTGGCGAACATCTGGCCCATGCCGGTCAGCACGCAGGTGCCGGCCTTGGCGGTGATGTTCATCCAGCCGTTGACGTCGGAGCCCTTGACCTCGCCGACGGTGACGATGACCTTCTTGCACATGCCGCCGTGGGTGATCTCGGCGATGGCGCCGGCGGCCTCGTCGACGTTGGCGAAGGCGTGCGTGGCGCCGAACTTGAGCGCCTGCTCGCGCTTCCACTCGACCGGGTCGATGGCGAAGATGTAGCGCGCACCGGCGATCACCGCACCCTGCAGCGCCGCGGTGCCCACGCCGCCGACGCCGACGATGGCCACGTCCTCGCCCGGCTGCACGTCGCCGCTGCGGGTGGAGCTGCCGTAGCCGGTGGGGATGCCGCATCCGCACAGGGCGGCGACCTCGAACGGGATGTCCTTGTCGATCTTTACCACGGACGCCTCGTGCACCACCATGTACGGGCTGAAGGTACCCAGCAGAGTCATCGGGTAGACCGGCTCGCCGTCGGCGGTGTGGATGCGGAAGGTGTTGTCGGAGACGGCTTCACCCTGCAGCAGCATGGCGCCGAAGTCGCACAGGTTGGCCAGGCCGGCCTTGCACGACGGACACTTGCCGCACGAGGGGATGAACGAGAGGACCACGTGATCGCCGACCTCGAAGTCGGTCACGCCCTCGCCGATCTCCTCCACCACGCCGGCGCCCTCGTGGCCGCCGAGGATCGGGAAGCCGGCCATCGGGATGCCGCCGGTCATCAGGTGATGGTCCGAGTGGCACATGCCCGCGGCTTCCATCCGGATCTTGACTTCATGGGCCTTGGGGTCGCCGATCTCGATCTCCTCGATCTGCCACGGCGTATTCAGCTCCCGCAGGAGCGCACCCTTCGTCTTCAACTTCCCAACCTCGCTTAACTCGGCGCGGATCGCCGCCGCTTGCGGCGTAGACATGTGGCGCGCGGTGATCGCGCCCCTGTTGTGAGCGTAGTCACCGCGCGCCAAAATTGAAACACGTTCCAGTATTTTTTTGAAACACACTCCGCGATTTGTTCCGGCGTGTCGAGCGGACTGCCGGGCCGCCCCCACGTCCGGCCCGGCAACCCGCCGCGAGTCAGGCCTTCAGACCCGCGTCCTTGCTGCCGTAGGCGTCACGCAGCTTCGGCTTGACCACCTTGCCGCCGGCGTTGCGCGGCAGCTCGTCGACCACCACCACGTCCTTCGGATGCTTGAAGCGCGCCAGGTTCTCGTTCAGGAAGGGCTCGAGCTCCTCGATGGTCAGATCGGCCACTCCCTCCTCGAGGACGACGACGGCCACCGGCACCTCGCCCCACTTCTCGTGGGCGCGTCCGATGATGGCGGCTTCGACGATGCTCGGGTGTCCGTAGAGCACGTTCTCCACCTCGGCGCAGTAGATGTTCTCCCCGCCCGAGATGATCATGTCCTTGGCCCGGTCCACGACGTAGAGGAAGCCCTCCTCGTCCTGGCGGACCAGGTCGCCGGAGTGGAACCAGCCGCCGCGGAAGGCGTCGGCGGTGCCCTGCGGGTTCTGCCAGTAGCCCGCCATCATGTTCGGTCCGCGGTAGACGATCTCGCCCACGTCGCCGACGGCGACGTCGTTCATCTCCGGGTCCACGATGCGCGCGGTCACCGCCGGCACCACCCGGCCGATCGAGCCGAGCTTGCGCAGCGCATCGCGCCCCTCCAGCACGCAGGTGATCGGCGACATCTCGGTCTGGCCGAACACGGCCACGTTCATCGCCTCCGGGAAGGTCGCGTTCATGGCGTTGAGCACGGTGTCCGAGGCCGGGGCGGCACCCCAGCTGATCACTCGCAGCTTCAGGTCGCGCGGCTTGGCCTGCTGGGCCGCGCAGACGGCCTGCCACTGGGCCGGCACCAGGAAGATCGACGTGGTGCCCTCGGCCTCGAGCGTGTCGAGCATGTCGTTCGGGTCGAAGGCGCCGAGCGGGTGGATCACCGAGAGCGCGCCCATGTAGATCAGCGGCGTCATCGCCCCGAGTCCGGCGATGTGGAACATCGGCGCCACACACGAGCCGATGTCGTCGCGCCGGGTTCCCAGCGCCTGCAGGCAGATCATCGCCTGCGCCTGCAGATTCTGGTGGGTGAGCATGGCGCCCTTGGGCTTTCCGGTGGTGCCCGAGGTGTACATGATCATCGCGACGGTTTCTTCCGGGATGTCGATCACCGGGAGATCCGAGTCGTCCTCCGCGGCGAGATCCTCGTACTTCAGGTGCGCCGGGTTGTCGGTGTCACCGACGACGATGGTGTGATCGATCGCATCGGTCGCACCGGCGACGGCGTCGGCGAGCGGGGCGAGCATCGACTCGGTGACGATCACCTTGGCGCCGGAGTCCTGCACCAGGAAGCCGATCTCCGGCGGCGCCATCCGCACGTTCACCGGCACCGGAATGGCCCCGATGATGTTGGCCGCGATCACGATCTCGACGTACTCGGTGCGGTTGAGCATCACCACCAGCAGCCGGTCGCCGAAGCCCACCCCGCGCCGGCGGAGGGCGGCCGCCAGCCGGTGGCTGCGGTCGTCGAGCTCCTTCCAGGTGGTGGTCTCCCCCAAAAAGCGCATCGCCGGCCCGTCGGGGTTCATGTCGGCGTGGCGGCGGATCTGGTTGATCCAGTGGTTGCGGCGCGAACGGGTCGGTTCGCTGGCGGGGTCGAGGTTCAAGCTCGCGGTCATCGGGTTGCTCCTTCAGCGGTGCGGGTGGGGTGAGAGTCGCCGGCGGCGACGTGGCCTTCGATGGACGTGCGGTTCTGGGTCGGCGGGCGGTGCGGTCACTGACCTCCCGAGGCGAAGGCCCGCAGCGCGGCCGTGAACTCCGGCGACTGCAGCAGCTGCGTCTGCCCGGCGATCTCCCGGTCGACGGCAGCGCCGAATCCGGACAGGGTGTGCGCATCCATCGCCGACTTGGTGGCCACCAGCGCCGAGCGGGAGGTGCGCAGCAACTTGGCCACCACTCGGTTCACGACGGACTCGAGGGCCTCGGCTTCTTCGACGAAGCCGTTGATCAGGCCGTAGTCGAAAGCCTCAGCCGCCCAGAGCTTCTCACCGAGCAGTGCCATCGCATTGGCGCGCGCCCGGCCGACGGACGCGGCGAAGGTGGCGCTCGCGGCGCCGTCGGGCATGAGGCCGATGTTGACGAAGGCGAGCATGAAGTACGACCGGGCCGTGGCGTAGACCAGGTCGGCGGCCACAGCCAGGGAGGCGCCGATGCCCACGGCGGCGCCGTCGAGAGCGGCGACCACCGGGACCGGGACGCTGCGCACCGCGGAGACCAGTTGCGAGCCGTTCTCGATGATCGCCCGGGAGTCGGCTTCGTCGAAGCCGCCGGCCCCTCCGGCGGCCAGCGCCGAGCCCGCCATTCCGGCCACGTCGGCGCCTGCGCTGAAGGCGCCGCCGCGTCCGGACAGGACCAGCACGCGGACGGCGGGATCGTCCGACCACTGCCGGCAGAGCTCGATGATCCGCGCCGAGGCCCGGTCGTCGAGCGCGTTGAGCTGCCCCGGACGATCGATCTCGAGGCGGGCGACGCCGTCCTCGCCGAGACTGCTCCAGATGCCGTCCGCCTGGATCGCTTCGCTGCTCATCGCATCCTTCCCGTGCCCGGCCGGCGCCCGGCTTGGGTCACCGTAACACCATCAAGTGATCCACATCATGCGAATACGGATTAACATAAGTGTACTTATACATATCTGCACCTGCAGATTAACAACTCTGCCCGATTTGCGTCCTGCGGATTTCGGATTCGATAACATGCTCTTTCATGACACCTGGGCAGCTTCTGAACGGCACCGCGCGCCGTTCCCGGCCGTCCGACCGCCGGGCCACGATCCTGGCCGCGGCCACCGCCGCCTTCTCCGCCGACGGGTATCACGCCACCAAACTGAGCCGGATCGCCGAGGCGACGGGGATCTCCACCCCGGCCCTGTACCGCCACTTCGCCAACAAGAGCGAACTGCTCGCGGCGGTGACCTGCGACATGGCGCTGCGGATCGCCGGCGTTCTCGAGTCCGTCCCGCCGCGCCCGGACGATCCGCGCGGCGAACTGGCCGAGCTGATCGAGGGCTATGTGGCCGATGTGCTCAACCACCGTGACAACGCCGATCTCTTCCGGTGGGAGGCCACCTCGCTGACCGCGGAGGATCGCCGGTACGTGCGGGACATCCGGCTCACCGGGCACCGCCGGGTCCGCGCGCTGCTCCAGACCCTGCGCCCGGATTTGAGCAGACTCGATGCCGACGTGCTCACCGATGCGGTCTTCGCGGTGGCCTCCAGTCCGGCGAGTCATCGGATCACCATGCCACGCAAGGCGATCGTCGCCCTGATGCGCGATGCCGCGCTGACCGTCGCCGAGGTCGACCTTCCGCCCGAGGGACCCGACATTCCGTCGACCGGTCTGTCGCCGGCCGGGCGACGTGAATCGGTGCTGGCCGCCGCCGTCGGGCTGTTCGCCGACCGCGGCTTTCACGAGGTGACGGTCGAGGACATCGGCACCGCCTCCGGGCTGCCGCCGTCCGGGGTCTACCGGCACTTCCCGTCCAAGCAGGCCATCGTCGCCGCGGCGCTCGAGCGAGCCTCCGGCCGGGTGACCGCGGCGATCGCCGACGGGCTGGCCCAAGCCGGATCGGCCACAGCGGCCGTCAGTTCACTGGCGCGGTCCTACGGCAGGCTGTGCGCCGACGATCGGGCGATCATCACCGTCTACCGGCGCTGCTTCGGTGCGCTCGAGCCGCAGGAGCGCACCGCGCTGCGTCGCCAGCAACGGGCCAACATCGACGAATGGTCCACCTGGCTGCTCGCGGCACGTCCCGAACTGTCTTCCGCGGCAGCACGTTTCCTGGTTCACGCCGCCCTGGACACGACGGGCGATCTCACCGGCGCACCGCACCCCTGCGGTGCGGCCCGCGCCGCCGCCGTCGCCGACGCGGTGCTGCTGCGCACTGCGGCCCCGGCCTGACCGATCAGACGGTGTCGAGGTCGTCGACCACCCAGCGGTCACCGTCGCGGATCAGGGTGATCAGGACCCGGGAGCTGTAGTCGAGGCCCTGGTCACCCACCGCCGGCACCTGCGGTGAGGTCACCTTCTGGTCGAGCGCGACCAGCACCACCGCCCGGTTCTCCGAGATCGACTTCAGGCCGGCGTCCACGGCCGTGCCCACCGAGGTGGCGTTCGCCTCGTCGTTGCCGGTGCGGGCGTCCTGGGAGGACTTGATGTAGCGGTCGGCGAAGTCCTTCGTGGAGATCGACCGGATCCGTTGGTCCAGTTCCGCGTAGTCGCCGGAGCGGTAGCTGACGATGTCGACGGCGTAGGTCTTCGCCGTGGTCAGCGCCTGCTCACCGAGCCCCGAGTCCGGCCCCAGACCGTCGTCGTCGACGGTCGCGTAGAGGTAGCCGAGCACGCCCACGATCACGGCCAGCACCACTGCCAGCGCGGCGAGGGCCGGCACCAGCCAGCGCGGCACCGAACTGCGGCGGGAGCGGCCGGAATCGGTCACCCGGCCGGGGATCCGGGACGGGTCGACCCCGCCGGGCGTGCCGTCGTCGTCCGCGTCGACAGCGGGCTCGGCGCCGTCAGCGGCTGCGTCGGCGCCGGAATCGTCGTCGTGGACGAGGCCTTTGCGCGCCGCCTTCTTCGCCGCCGCCGTCCGCGCCTTCTCCCTGTTCTCCCGGTTGGCCCGCAGGAAGTCGTCGCGGTCGAGCGGCGACACGTCGTCGTTCGCGCCGGCCGGACCGGACTCGCCGGATTCCTCAGGGGTCTTCGCCATGGGCACCAATCTAACCGCACCGGCCCGTGCGCCCGGGTCCAGACGGCGCCCGCCGGACGGAGTTTGCGCAAACCGGGCTCGGTCCGGTGACCGCTCACCGCTACTCTCAAGGCGGACCCTCACCATTCATCGGAAAGACCCCATGGCCCCTCTCGACTCCACCTCCCGACCGGGCGGCCGTTCCGGCCTGGCCCGGCGACCGCAGTTGTCCGAAGAGGTCGCGAGCGTGCTGCGGCACAAGATCATGACCGCCGAGCTGCGTCCGGGCGATCCGATCCGGATGGACGAGACGGCCGTCGAGCTGGGTGTGAGCGTGACGCCGGTGCGCGAGGCGCTGCTCACGCTGCGCGGTGACGGCATGGTCGACAGCGCACCGCACCGCGGCTATGTGGTGGCCGCGATGACGCGGACCGATGTCGAGGACATCTTCTGGCTGCAGGGTCAGGCCGCCGACCGGATCGCCCGCCGCACCGCAGGGCTGATCGACGACGACGGGATCGCCGAACTCGCCGCGGCCGCCGACCGGCTGCGCGGCGCGGTGGCCGACCGCGACATCCCCGCGATCATCGACGCCGAGTTCCTCTTCCATCGCACCCACAATCGGATCAGCGCCAGCCACAAACTGGCCTGGTTCCTGCTCAGCGCCACCCGATACACCCCGCACCAGCTCTACGCGGCCGACCCGGGCTGGGCGCAGGCGGCGTTCTCGAGTCACGAGGACCTGATCGCCGCCTACCGGGCCCGCGATCCGCAGGCGGCCGCCGCCGCGGTGGGCCGCCAGTTCACCGACGGCGCGCAGCGGCTGATCGCTCATCTGTCGCAGACTGGGATCTGGGCCGACGACCAGCCCTGACCAGTCGTTTTGCCGTAGACCAGATCGATGGGCTAAAGTCTGATCTCGGTTCGAAAGTGCATTCCCCCATAGCTCAATTGGCAGAGCATTCGACTGTTAATCGAACGGTTACTGGTTCGAGTCCAGTTGGGGGAGCAAGTTTTCAACGACGAAGACCCGGCCCCGCCGGGTCTTCGTCGTTTCTGCATCCACCGTCGAGGAGCCGGGGTTAAAGGCCAAAATGTGTGTACGGCCTGTCCGGCGTGTCGTGGTTTCTGGTGTGTTTAGTGGGAGCGGCCGCCCCATCCGTGTTGGATTCCGTTGCCGTCTTCCCAGCTGAAGGCGGTGCCGAAGGCGGGGCCGGTGGGTTCATCCTCAACCGTGGTCTGTTTCGGGCGGGCTGGTGGCGGGTTGTGGTGCTCGGGCCGGACCAGGCTCCAGGGGTCGTGGGGGTTGGCGGTGAGGCTATTGAGTTTCCATTCCGCGGCTCTGCGGGCGTGTTCGGTGAGGAATCCTCGGTGGAGGCGGAAGAGGTCTTTGAGGGCTTTGTTCGGGCCGCCTTCGAGGGGTGAGGTGGTGCGCTGGAGCGGGGTGGTCTGATCGGTCAGGCGCGGGTCGATCCAGGTGAACAGGTGCTCGTCGGCGATCAGGCGGCGGAACAGGCCGCGGGTCTTACGCAGGTCGCGGTGGGTGTACCACCAAGTGGCTTTCTCGGAGACGCCCTTGGGGCGGCTGGTGTGCAGTTTCGGGTAGGTGCGGTGGCGTAGGTACTGGTCCCATTTCTGTTCCCAGTCGTTGTAGGCGTGGAGCCACAGCACGGCCTGGTCGGCGTTGCGGACGTTCATCAATGCTTTGGTGAGAGTGAGGATTTCGCGTCCGGGTTCGAGGCGGGGTTTGAAGGTGTGGTGGCGGCGGACGGTCTGGAAGATGTGGAAGTAGCAGCGCTGGATCCGGGTGGTGGGCCAGTCTGCGGCGATGGCGGCGGCCAGGCCGTTGCCGCCGTCGATGACCGCGACGGCCGGGGCGGGTTGGCGGCCGGTGATCTGTTGCCAGGCGATCTTCTTCTCACGGTCACACCATTGCCAGTCGATGACGTGCTGGCCGTCGAACGCGATCAGCAGGCACCACGATTGGAAGTAGGTGCCGTCGAGCAGCAGCACCTGTGCACTGGTGGTGGCGGGTTTCGGTGGCGGGACCTCGATGTTCCAGCACCATGCGCTCTGCCGCCGGAAGGTCCGGGCACTTGAGGCGACTTCGGTGGGCCGGCGTCCGTCGCGGAGCCACCCGAGGAACGCATCGAGTTCGGCTTTGCGGGTGATGTCGGGCCGGGACTGCGTGCTTGAGGCGCCGCAGGTGCGGCAACGCCACCGGGTCCTTCCCGCGCTGGTAGTGCCGTTTTTCACGAGTTTCCGGCCGCATACACCACAGATCGGAGAGTTCCAAGCATCTGACACCGTACATGCTCTCAGAGCATGTACGTGCCACTATCAGAGCAGGTCAGGCACTAGAAATCGGCGGTTCTGTACACACATTTTGGCCTTTAACCCAGGAGCCGTCCGACAGATCGCGGTGTGGGTACCGCGCGTGCGAGCGATCCCGGGTAGGCGTTACCGTGGAGTCATCATGACCGCACGAGAGCAGGAGGCCGCCGGCGCACCACGCGCCCTCGGCAGATGACCGCGCCCCGACGCCGATCCACCCGGATCGGCGGCATCGTCATCACTTCTGCGCGCCCGGGTTCTCCGGGCCCGCCCCTCCTGTTCCTCCCGCGTCCGCCCGACGCGGCACAGCACACCACGAAACGGTTCTGTCATGAAGCACTGCACCCAGCCCGAGATTCTCGCCGCCTTCCGCGGCGCCACCCGCAGCGAGGTCAAGCGGGTCACCTTCCGCCCCGACTTCGACGAGGTGGACTTCTCCCGACTCGACTTCTACGGCTGGCGCGACCCCAAACTGGCGCGCCGCTCCTACATCGTCGTCGAGCACGAGGGTGAACTGGTCGCGCTGATCCTCAATCGCGCCGACGCCCGACCGTCCCGCAAAGCCATGTGCGCCTGGTGCCGGGATGTGGACCTGACCCAGGACGTGGTGATGGTCAGTGTGCGCCGGGCCGGCGCCAAGGGCCGCCGCGGCGCCACTGTCGGCACTCTGGTCTGCGAGGACTTCGGCTGTTCGAGGCATGTCCGCAAACTGCCGCCGGCCTTCCACAAGGGCACCGATCTGGACGCCATCCGCGAGGAGCAGGTCGCCGGCCTGCGCCACCGGGTGGACGCGTTCGTCGCCCAGATCCTCGCCGACGACTGACCGCCGGGCCGTCGGCGCCCGAGGCTCGGCCTAGATGGACCGGAACGAGAGGGCGCCGACGGTGTCGGCCTGCCGGTACCGCAGATACTTCTCCACCGTGTCCACCGGCACCGCCGAGGTGGCGGTGGCGACAGTGGCCACCAGGAATTCGCCGGAGTCGCCGTCACGCCACTTCCCGGTGTCGAATCCGGAGATGTACGCGCCCGGGATGGCGTTCAGGTCGCCGTCGTCGTACTGACCGACCGCCGCGGCGGCGGCCGCGGCGTCGTCCATGGTGAAGATGTACTGCGTCAGCATCAGGTCGCCGCCTTCGGCCTTCCAGACGAGTAGCGAGCCGTACTTGCAGCCGAGCGAGGTCATCTTCCCGCCTTCCTCGAGCGGACCGCAGGTGTCGGCGTCCTGCCCCTTGACCCAGTCGGCGTGCAGCGACACCCCGTCCATCCGGAAGTCCCACGGACCGTCGAACTCGCTGTAGGCGAACCTCGCGCCGGGCCGGGTGCCGGTGGTCGTGCTCGTCGTGGTGCTCGTCGAGGTCGACGTCGAGCTGCTCGTGGTGGTCGACGACGAGGCAGAGGCCGTGCTGTTCTCGTCGTCGTCATCGCCGGTCAGGAAGAACACGGCGGTGGCGACGATGGCGGCGACCACGACCACCGCCGCGACACCGATGCCGATGTTGCGCCCGGTGTTCGGCTTCTTCGGCGGCTCGAATCCGGGTTGCTGATAGCCCGGTTGCTGATAGCCGAACTGCTGCTGATAGCCGGGCTGCTGGGCGAACACCGTCTGCTCGTAGCCGGGCTGGGCGCCGTAGGGCGGCTGCTGCTGACTTCCCGGCTGCTGGGCGTATCCGGGCTGCTGTCCGTACCCCGGCTGCTGCTGGCCTCCCGGCTGCTGCCCATAGCCCGGCTGCTGTCCGTAGCCCGGTTGCTGTTGACTCCCCGGCTGTTGTCCGTACCCGGGCTGCTGGCCGGGCGCCGGCGATTGGCCCTGCTGCGGGAAGCGCGGATCCGGCGCGCCGCCCCGGCCGGATCCGTACGGATCGGATCCATATGGGGGCCCGGGCGGGTACGTCATCTGATTCGGCCTCTCACTCGACAGTCGCCGTGCGTGCCCGAAGCTCGGGCACAGTGCCACTAATGTCGCACACTCCCCCATCACCCCGCTGCGGGCGTTCATTTGTCCGCTTTACCCTAGTTGACATAAAGTTTGCACGGGTGCAATAATGCACTAGTGCAAAGCAATGGTAAAGGGATGCGCGAGAAGCATCGGGAGCAGACCCTGCGGGATCTGCACCGTGCCGCCCTGGACCTGGTTCAGCGCGACGGCCTGGCCGAGACCCCCGTCACGGCGATCGCCGAACGCGCCGGCGTCTCGCGGCGGACCTTCTTCAACTACTACGCGTCCAAAGAAGACGCGGTCCTGGGCCTGACCCCGCCGACGATCCCCACCGAGACACTCGATTCGTTCCTCGATCTGCCGGCCGGCCAGCAGCGTTTCAAGGAGATCCTCCGGCTCTCCGTCGCCACGCTGGCCACCGGCCCGCCCGGCGACTCGCGCAGCGAGATCAAAGACCTTCTGATCGCGTACCCGGAACTCGCCGCCCGGCTCCGACGCCATCACATCGACCTGGCGGACCTGCTCACCGAGGCGATCACCGACCGTCTCGCCACCAGCGGCTATCCGGTCAGTTCCTCCGACAGCGCCCGCGCGGTGATCACGCTCGCATTCGCCGTCCTGAGCTTCGCCGGCAGCCGCGACCCCGCAGGCCTCAACACCTCCGACCCCGAAGCCATCGACACAGCCCTGACCATCTTCAAGAACGCCCTGAAAGAGATCTGATGACCACAGCCCCATCCCCGGTCGTCGACGACGACGACACAAAGACATCCGGCCGGACCATCCTGTTCCTGTTCATCGGTCTGATGATCACGATGCTGCTGGCAGCGCTCAACCAGACCATGCTCGCGACCGCCCTGCCGACCATCGTCGGCGATCTCAACGGCGTCGACCAGATGAGCTGGGTGATCACCGGCTACATCCTGGCGACCACGGTCGTCATGCCGGTCTACGGCCGCATCAGCGACATCCTCGGCCGAAAGCCGGTGCTGCTCACCGCGATCACCCTGTTCATCGTCGGGTCCATCATCGGCGGCCTGTCCGGGAACATCGAGATGCTGATCATCGCCCGCGTGGTGCAGGGCCTCGGCGGCGGCGGTCTGATGATCCTGTCGCAGGCGGCGATCGCCGACGTCGTCCCGGCGCGCGACCGCGGCAAGTACATGGGCGCCATGGGTGCGGTCTTCGCGGTCGCCTCGGTGGCCGGCCCGCTGCTGGGCGGCTGGCTCACCGAAGGTCCCGGCTGGCGCTGGGCGTTCTGGCTGAACCTGCCGCTGGGCGCGCTGGCCATCGCCGCGACCATCGCCTTCATGCACCTGCCCAAGAAGGTGCATGAGACCAAGCCGAAGCTCGACTACCTCGGCATGGCCTTGATCGCCGGGGCGACCACCACCCTGACGCTGGCCTGCACCTGGGGCGGCACCACCTACGGCTGGGGTTCGCCGCAGATCATCGGCCTGTTCGTCGCCACCGCCGTCCTCGCCGCCGCCTTCTGCTGGGCCGAGACCAAGGCCGAACTGCCGACCATCCCGATGAGCCTGTTCCGGGAGCGGAACTTCACCCTGACGGTGATCGCCGCTCTGGCCGTCGGCGTCGCGATGTTCGGCACCATCGGCTACATGCCCACCTACATCCAGATGGTCAGCGGCGTCGACGCCACCCAGGCCGGCCTGCTGATGATCCCGATGATGGGCGGCCTGCTGGTCACCTCCATCGCGTCCGGTCAGGCGGTGAGCCGCACCGGAAAGTACAAGGGTTACCCGCTCGCCGGCACCCTGGTGATGGCGATCGGCATGGTGCTGCTCTCGCAGATGACCATCGACACCCCCAAGTGGGAGATGTGCCTCTACCTGGGCGTATTCGGCGCCGGCATCGGTCTGTGCATGCAGATCCTCACCCTGATCGTGCAGAACACCTTCCCGGGCCGGATCGTCGGCACCGCGACGGCCGCGAGCAACTACTTCCGGCAGGTCGGCGCCACGCTCGGCTCGGCCGTGGTGGGCGCGGTCTTCACCTCCCGGCTCAAGACGGAGCTGGGCGAGCGCCTGCACGGCGGTGAGATGTCGGGCGATGCCGCCCGCCAGCACCTCACCCCCGGCGAGGTGAACAAGCTGCCCGGCGAGATCCGGATCCCGGTGATCGAGGCCTACAACGAGGCCCTGCTGCC